>Ga0364887_10021_pt1 | contig 121500 bp, 111 predicted proteins | sample ExccelJu500001D4_4_FD_206924 | JGI IMG/M metagenome (GOLD analysis project Ga0364887, IMG submission 206924) | Enriched cells from Trout Bog Lake Hypolimnion, Wisconsin, USA - BchlTB.July23.5000.01.D4 | ecosystem: Environmental > Aquatic > Freshwater > Lake > Hypolimnion/Profundal zone | place...
TTATTTAGTAACATTGCAATGTGGAATGGGTCATGAAAATCATATTTGATCGAAAAATCTATCGATACCATGCGCTACTTATTCAACAGTCTCGCCAATTAGAGCATATCCGGATTATGGCGCATAACAAAACGCTGTGTTTTCAATCAAACCGTCCCCTCTTATTATCCAAAGGATTAAAACATCGAAAGATTGATTTAAAACTGATTGAGGGTACAATTAACAACGCTTATTTTTTGGATCTGCTAATTAAGTCAATTGAAGAAAAGTTACGTCAGTCCACTAAAGAATGATTCAAGAATTCTCTTGGTCAAAGCGGCAAAGAATTAATAAAAGATCGTAAGTGCTAAAATGTCAAATCCTACACTTTATTTTAAATAGAAAAGCCGTAATTGCTAAACAAACAAATCGTGCCTTTTACGATTCAAAAAATAGAGATTTTATTCTAAATCTAATTTTTCTTCCTTTTTTACGCTATTGTCGCTCTCCCGTGAGAACCTTGTCCCCTTTGAGGTTTCTCTCATAATCCGCAATGTTTCTTCTAATGAAGTAGATTGCGGCTGAGTTTGTAGTCCTTTTAAAGCCTTCTCCGTTGCTTTCTTGTGAAATTCGTTTAGATATTCCATTGAATAAAATTGATTTTAAAAATAAGATATTTTATTTAATTAGGGAATCCTCACAAAAGCCTTTCATAAAACATATGAAAAGTAACAATATTGATCAGCCTGAACTAAATGTTTAAAGTTCAGGTAAAATGAAAGATCAAAAAAAATTGCTGGTCCGATTAGCCTCTGTAAATAGTTTTTAATTCTTTGTCTATCTCAAAGGAATCCTTTTTAATGACATCCATTAATCCCAACTTTCCCTGAAACAATGCCTTTTCAAGAGCAAATTCCCGGTAACGATTCAAGTACCCTCCTTCCAATGCAATAGAAGTTTCGCTTCCAACTTCATGTACAATCCGTTTAACCCAAAAATGATGTACATCCATCACTACATTTACAAAAAAGAAATAGAAGGATTCAAATTCCCTTGGTAGCAGTGGAATTGAAATGGAGAAATTGCAGGCACGTTCAAAGTATCGCAGGAATAAAGTCACTTTCACCCCTCCCTGTTGGAACAAGTCAGGCCTTTGTTCATTTAGATCAAAAATAGCCATATAGATTTGCTTAATCCATTTACTGAGTTTAATAGAGTCGCTATTAACATCAGTGGCCATTTTTTTTATTGACACCTTTTCCTGAGAGTCCCTGAAGAAGTTTTTCTCAAGCAGCCATTTCAAAAATTCGGTATAGGGTTTTACATCAGTATTCTCCAACAGGATTTTTGAATAGGCAGGTAATGAACTGAGACAATTAAACACATCATGTGTGGAAGCCTCCGCGATGGATTGTTTCATTTCTTTTATTTCTCTCATAGTAAAAGATTTAGTGAGTATTTTTTAAAGACAATTCGATTTATAGTAGTTACAGACGAAAGTTTTCAGACTGAAGGGTAATGACAGTTTTTGAGTCATTTTGAGAAAGGAACAGTCATTAGTTTTAATCCTACATATACTTCATTAACTGCTGCGTTGCTACCTGCATTCGCATATGACATTTCCCTGCCCTAATGAGAATGATTAAAGTTAGTTCTGTGTTTAGCTTTCTTTAGTAGTATTTCCGATAAATAATTACCTTTGCGAAAGAATTTGACAGAAAGTGATAGAAGAATGAGAAAAAGCGGAGTTTGTTCACCAGGAGTTCACCCAAAGTAAAATTCATTTATATTGTTTATTGAATTACAGTGTATTAGATGATAAGAAGTTAGTTCCAATCCGGATCACAAACGAAGTCTTCATGGCTTCGTTTTTTGTTTTCAGTACATTCGTTGCGAAAAACAGTAACACTCTTTATGGATGTAAAAATAGAATCAAGCTGGAAAGAAGTATTGAGTCAGGAGTTCAGTAAACCTTACTTCTTACAGATCGTTTTACACCTGAAGACCGAAAGAGAAACAGGCATGGTCATTTATCCGCCCGGATCTCTCATATTCAATGCATTTGATAAAACCCCATTCCACAAAGTAAAAGTGGTGATTTTGGGGCAAGATCCGTATCATGGACCGAAACAGGCAATGGGACTAAGTTTCAGTGTACCGGATGGTATCCCTCCGCCTCCATCACTTGTTAATATTTATAAGGAATTGAATAAAGATGTAGGCATGACAATTCCTTTAACCGGCAATTTGACCAAATGGGCTGAACAGGGTGTCTTATTGTTGAATGCTGTTTTAACTGTTCGGGCAAATGATCCCGCCAGTCATTCTAAAATTGGATGGATGGAATTTACAAATGCAGTAATAAAAAAAATTTCGGATGAAAAGAAAGGCGTTGTTTTTTTATTGTGGGGTAAATTTGCACAAGAAAAGCAGGTCTTGATCGATGAAACAAAACATTATGTATTGAAAGCTGCACACCCCTCTCCTTTCAGTGCATTTAACGGTTTCTTCGGATGTAAACATTTCAGTAAGACCAATGAACTGTTAATGAATCAGGGATTGGATCCTATCAATTGGGCCATTTAAAAATATTGTATGAAAATAATAAAAGAAATTTTAGGTCGTATCTGGGCTTTATGGGGCTTACTAAGTTTTGCTTCAACATTTTTTATCATTTTTATTCCATCCATGCTTTGTTATTTGATCCCCGGCAAGAAAGGACAGGATATTTTTATAGCTATTTCAAGAATATGGATGACTTTCTGGTTGCATATTATAGGATGTCCGGTTACGGTGAATGGCAAGGAATATTTTAAAAAGGATATGGCCTATATCGTAACTTATAATCACAATGCTTTATTAGATGTTCCTTTGTCTGCACCCTGCATTCCCGCAGGCAATAAAACAATTGCTAAATCTTCCTTTACAAAGATCCCCCTATTTGGATGGTTTTACCGGAAAGGTTCAGTGATAGTTGACAGAAACAGTGATGCCAGCAGACGCAAAAGTTTTGAAGAAATGAAATCAGTATTGAAACAAGGTATCCATATGTGCATCTACCCCGAAGGAACACGGAACAGAAGCCAGGATCCTTTAAAAAAATTTCATTCCGGAGCATTTAAACTGGCAGTGGACACAAAAACAGCTTTGATGCCTGCTGTTATCTTTAATACAAGAAAAGCAATGCCTATTCATAAGAAATTCTATTTATGGCCTTACAAATTACGTTTGGATTTTCTTCCCCCCGTTGATGCAACAGATATTACAGCTGATGAATTGAAGGATAAAGTATTCAAGATCATGTGGAATCATTACGAAGCCAATCAATAATTGCTGTAGCTTCTGTTTCTGTTGATCTTCATATCACGTAAAATGCCCGATTTAGGATTCAATGTAATACTGAAAGAGCGGTACAACCCAATTGGAGTAACATTTATTGCCAATTGCCAACAATGCATTTCTCGGGTAATGAACATGCTAAACTGCTGTAATTTTCCCAAATTGAAATCAAAATAACCATTTCCCCCCATTTTCCATTTTTCTGTTAAAGCGAAATCACCTCCACCATTTAAAGTTGAATAGATCTGCGTTATATAGGTATATCCCCCTCCTGTAGTTTTAGCTTGCAATTGTTGAGCAAAATTAAGCGAGTAAGAAAGGTTAATGGACCATGGAATATTAAAATCCGTAAACTCAGCCGGATTGGCTCTAGCAAATTGCAATTGCCGTTGTTGTTCATCGGGTGTCATGAAAGGATCAACAGGGATCCTGTCTTTATCAGCTTTCGGATCTTTGGGTTTACTTTTAAATGAGGTTGAAATCGCAATGTTTCCATTGGTTATTCTGCCCAGTTTCCCGCTCTTCCACATTAATACATTCTTTCTGAAACCAAAAGTATCCACAGCATAAGGGTCTAAAGTTGCACTTGCAGAGATATTTACTTTTTCAAATAAAGTACTTCTGGCGTAAAAGCTAAAAGGTGATAAAGCAAAACTATCTGCCATTAAATTATAGGAGGAATTAAAACCAAAGCCATCGATCAGTTTTACTTTCTTGGTTGCCTTTGCTGAAGTATCTGTTTTATCCTTCACTTTCATCTCTAACAGATTATCGACACCAAAACTCATCCCTCCAAATGCTCCTTCGGAAAATGCACCGGGTATCACTCCGTCAAATTGAGAGAATCGCAAATAGTGACCGGCAGAATCGACTCTTGTTGAATAAAAATATTTGCCTGCCAGATCGGGCTTATAGTTAATACTGAATGTGGGCCTTATTTCGTGCCTTATGGCCTGCACTGAACTTGAATGCTTAAATTTATAGGTTCCGAATATTCTGGTGCTGGCACTCATGCCAAAAGACATCTGAGAAGAAGTATAAAAACCTTTTGAGACCAATGTATCCACTTTAGAATTCGCACTATCCCAACTTCTGATGATCTTTTGTCCATACCAATGATTTTCAAAAGAAACAGATGGCGAGATCGTTACTGCACCAATTTGTGGTAATGTTAAGGAAATAGGGATTGCATGTGTTGCGCCCCATTGCAGCGTATCCATTAATCTTTTAAAAGACACACCGGCCGTATCATAATAAGAGATCATATTCTGAACGTTTCCCGTATACCCTATCCCGATATTTTCATACCATTTTGGGGTTCCTACTTTTTCTAACTTTTGAAATGGATATTTAGTAACAACATTTAAACTGGCTGTTGGGAAATTAAGGTTCACCAATCTTGTTACACTATTTTGATTGGCATTCAGATTCATTGAAAAATTTGCCTTGCCTCTGAAATCTTTTGTATAACTGATAGATGAGTTTAATTGGTTCATATAATTCTGGGTAGGATTATTGACCAATGACTGATTATATTTTGAACTTCCGAAATTTACACTGGCATTAAATGTACTTCCCGGTCTTGCTTTGTTATCCCGATTATGACTCCAGTTGATCATATATGATTTTGTACTTGTAAATTCATCTGGACTGGTTCCCGATCTGTTCAATATCTTGGTATTCTGTAGAGTCACATTCAAACTACCCGTATACTTATATCGTTTAAAATATTTGGGGCTTATATTCAAACTCCACCCCCCGTAGGTGTAAATATTGCTTCTGATAGTAACATCCAGATTTTCGTTTACTACCTTATAAAATCCCAAACCTTCCAATCCAAAACCAAAATCTTCGCTGGCAATGAATGTAGGTGTTAAAATTCCTGAATGCCGTCCTCTTACCAAAGGAAAAATACCAAACGGGATACCTATGGGAACAGGAACACCTTCAAATTCAGGGGAAGTAGGTCCGCTGATTGCCATTTTATTATTAATGATCTTCACTTTTCTGGTTCGAAAGGCAAAATGCGGAGTATCCAGATTACAAGTGGTAAAAATAGCACCATACCCATAGAATACGTCTTTATCTACTTTCTTCAACACTTTGGCATTTACAAAGAATTCATCTTGCTGGTAATAGGTGTTTTGAGTTAAACCCTTCATGGTCTTCATACTGAACAAAATGGAATCACTGATCGATTTCATCTCACCCTGCTTCATGGTAGGCTTACTTTCGGGATTATTGCTCGTATCTAGTGTACCGTATGCTTTTATCAATTGTGTTTGCTGGTCGTATTTAATAACGGCAGCATCTAGGGTCATATCAGTGTATTTCACATTCGATTTGCCGTATAGAATGAATTCCTTTGTAGGAATAATGAGTACTCCTGAATCTTTGGCAACATAGTTTACAGGAGCATCGAGCGAATCTTTCGAAATATTCAAAGTATCTACTTTGCTGAGCGTTACACTATCTGTTTTTTTTGATAAAGTATCTTGCTTGTTCTTTAAGGATAAAGTTGTTGTATCTTTTGCTTTAAGTTTTTTGGAAGAACCTTTAGAAGGAGGAACTGTATCTAAAAAAACTGTTAATGATGGGTGATATCCATTACTTATGTCCTTCCTTGCCCTTACTTGCACAGAAATAAGCAGCAAACAGCTGTATACTATAATACCTGCAAAGGTTTTTACGTTAATTTTACCGGAATGGATCATATTAGCTATGCGCAAAAATAGGTGCTAAGTTGTAAATAGTATTTAATAGTATAACCCTTTAACGAATTGATATGATGTTTCGAAACCTTTGGTCGATAATATTTCTATTTTTTATAACATTTTTTCTTTATTCTTTTACCGATAAGGAGAAAGGAAATATACAACAGAAACAGCCGCTCAAAAGAATTGTGATCGATGCAGGCCATGGTGGCCCCAGCTATTTGTCAGGTAAGTTTTACGGCGGCAGAGGACCTCATGTAGAAGAAAAAGATATTACGTTGGCTGTTGCTTTGAAACTGGAAAAGGAAATCAATCTTGAAATGCCGGATATTGAAGTAGTGATGACAAGGACCTCTGATATCTTTGATAGCCCCATTGTAAAAGCCAATAAAGCCAATGAAGCACATGGCGATCTGTTCATTTCGATACATTGTAATGATGTAAGCCCTATCAAACATTCAGAAATTGTTGGTTACACCACTAAAACAGTAAAAAAGAAAGGTAAAAAAACAACTAAAAAGGTCCCGGAATATCATTACTGGACAACCCCTAACCCGGCTCACGGTACAGAGACTTATTTATGGGGAGTAGGCAAAACCAACGAAAAAGAAGAAGCATTAAGTGAAAATGATTTTGTGGATACCGCTTTGTTCAAAAGCTTTGATGATTCAGATCCTGCCAGGATGATCGCACTTTCCTTAAAGACCCAGCAATACGCCGAACGAAGCCGTAATCTGGCTTATACGGTTGAGGAAGAATTCGAAAAAGCAGGGCGTGTCAGCCGTGGTGCCAAACAAAGAGATGAGAAAGGGATCTGGGTTTTGCAGGCTGTAGCTATGCCGGCTATTCTCATCGAAGTTGGTTTTCTGTCCTATCCGGATGAAGAAACTTATTTAATGAGTGAACAGGGACAGCAGGAAACTGCCGAAACCATTGTAAAAGCGCTGAAAAGGTATAGATACTCACTCAGCAATAAGCAGCCAGCTCCTGCAAAACCGGGTACCCAGAAATAACAAAGTCCTTTCCATTCACTTTTATAGCCTATTTGCAACACGATATCAATAAAATATTATTGATATCATTGATAGTATTTGTCAATATCTATATATTTATACAAACTCTGCCTGCATGAAAAAGTTTTTACAGCTTTTTATGTTTTCTTTTTTTTTCGTTATTTCTTTTCATATCGGTATTTCAGGCCAGCAAAAAAAAGAAACCTCTGCCAAACCTGACACATCTATCCTGATTTGTTATAGTGAATCTACCAGCTACTATCACAAATCACCCTCCTGCCCCAGCATCAGCAAGTGTAATAATATGCAAAAGGTTAGCCTGGATGATGCGATCAATAAATACCACAGGACAGCCTGTAGAAATTGTGTGTTAAACCAATCTACAAAAGCCCATTAATTTTTAACAGCATACAAATAAAAGGAGAATCTAAGAAACCTTAGATTTGTACTTATGAAGATATCAAACGAAACCAAAGTTGGGGCATTAACTGCCATAGCTATTACTTTAATGATATTAGGCTTCAACTTTCTGAAAGGGCGCAGTTTATTCAAAACCGGAAATTTTATTTATGCAAAATATCCCGATGCTAAAGGATTAATGGTATCGAATCCCGTATATATTAACGGCTATCAGGTAGGTACTGTATATGAAATTGAAAACGTTGATAAGACCGTAACAAGCATCAGTGTGGCAATTAAATTAAAAGACTATTACAATATCCCGGATAATTCTTTTGCAGAGATCATCAAAGATCCTTTAGGTACTCCCAGCATTGATATCGTATTAGGTAACAGTAAAGTTGGTTTAATGTCGGGCGACAGCATTCACACAAAATCATCACCGGGTTTGTTGGATGCATTCACCAGTAAGTTAACACCGGTAGCCGATCAATTAAAGGTAACGATCACTTCGTTGGATAATGTATTGAAAAATATCAATACCATTTTCGATCCAACTACAAAAAATAATTTACAGGAAGTAATTGCACATGTCAATACTATAACTGCCAGTTTAATAAAATCTTCTGCCGCCATTCAGGCAATGCTGAATGAACAAAGCGGTTCAATTGCACAATCAGTCGACAATATCAACAACGTTTCTAAGAATCTTGCTGATAACAATGCTAAAGTGACGCAGGTGTTGAGCAACGTTGAAAAAACAACCGATCATCTTGCAACTGCAGATATCAACGGATCCATTGCCGGACTCAAGGCCGCTGCCGAAAACCTGAATCTTGTATTGACCAAAGTGAATTCAAAAGAAGGCAGCTTGGGTTTATTGGTGAATGATAAAGTGTTATACACTAATCTTACGAATACTGTTCGCAGTGCTAATATTTTAATGGATGATCTTAAAACGCATCCAAAACGATATGTGAATGTTTCTGTCTTCGGGAAAAAAGACAAATCAACTCCGCTCACTGCACCCCTTGCTGATTCAATCAAACAATAATGATCCGATCCATCTTATATACTTTCTTGCTGCTTTTAACAGCAAATACCGTTATGGCACAAAGAGTGACTGATAGTGTTGCACCCGGTACCACCATACGGATCATCAAAGCAGATAAATATAATTTTCAGGATAAAGACAGTTTAGGAAAGTTTGTTTCACTCGTTGGGCATGCACATGTGCAACAGGAAAAAATCTTGTTTGATGCCGACAGTATAGTGATCAATCAAAAGGACAATATACTCGAAGCCTTCGGCAATATTCATATCAATGATGCGGATAGCGTGCAGGTCTATTCGGAGTATTTGAAATATCTGGGAAAAGAAAAGAAATCATACCTCAAACAAAAAGTAAAGCTAACTGATGGAAAAGGAATTTTGACTACCAATGAACTGGAATACGATACACAATTCAAGATCGGCAAGTATTTCAAAGGCGGAAAAGTGGTCAATAAAAAAACCGTTCTCACCAGTACCGAAGGCATCTATTACGGAGACACAAGAGATGTTTATTTTAAAAAGAAAGTGGTGTTGACCGATCCTGAATATAAGATCACTACCGATACCTTATTGTATAATATCAATACAGAGATCACCAATATTGTTGCCCCTTCGGTGATCGTGATGGGTAAAAGAACGATCAAAGCAAAAGATGGATATTATGATGTAAAGAATAAAAAAGGAAATTTTCTGCAACGCCCCTTCATCGATGACAGTACCTATACTTTTACTGCCGATCAAATGGCATTTGATGATACCACAGGTCTGGGTGAAGCACAGGGAAACGCTGTTTACCGGAGCAAGGATTCTGTTGGTGGTTATGACATCATTGCCAATAACATCAAGACCAATAAGAAAAAGAATTCATTTCTTGCTACACAGAAACCTATTCTGTTCATCAAACAGGATAAGGATACTATCTATGTTTCAGCAGATACGCTCTATGCCGGTAAAGTAAGTGATCTGAGAAAAAGCAGAGAAGTTCCTACAGTGAGAGATACTATTATAACTGATCAAAAAGAGAAAAGAACAGAACCTGCTGATAGTTCAACAGACCGTTTCTTTGAAGCTTATTATCATGTGAAAATATATTCTGATTCTTTGCAGGCACTGGGTGACAGTCTCTTCTATTCTCTGGAAGATTCCACATTCCGTTTATTCAAAAATCCCGTGGCATGGACACAGGAAAACCAGATAACCGGTGATACTATTTATATGTTTCTTGCCAATAAAAAGCCACAACGTTTATATGTATTTGAAAATGCAATGGCTATCAGTAAGGAAGGAAAAGGATATTTCAATCAGGTGAGGGGTAATACGATGAATGCGTATTTCAAAGAAGGTAAGATCAATTTCATGAAAACAAAAGGAAGCCCTGCAGATAATGTTTATTATGCTGTGGATGACAATAAAAAATTTGTCGGGGTAAATAAATCATCATCCGATCTCATCAATGTTTACTTTGATGAAGGCAAACCACAAAAAGTTATTTTCGTGAATAACCTGCAGGGCACCATGTATCCCATGCGCCAGGTAGATCATGATCTTTTAAAGGTTCGGAAATTTCAGTGGTTAGACGATAAAAGACCAAAATCAAAACTGGATATACTTGCAAATTAATGTAAGGCTTCATTAGTAACATAAACATTGTTTTTCTTTCTGCAATTGATCCACTGTATCTTTAGTCCATGATACAATTCTTTAAACGAAATTTTGTTGATCCGCTCAATGAGTTCATGCACGACAGTCGTGCGATCGGAATTACATTATTAGTATGCACCACCATCTCATTACTATTGAGTAATATGGGACATTTTGGTGAATTGTACAGGGCTTTCTGGTCCTTTCATTTCGATGGTTCAGAAAATCATTTCGCAAATGTTGGTTCTCTTTCTTTGCCTAATTCTCCATTGCTGATCATCAATGATTTTCTGATGGCTTTATTTTTCTTTCTTGCAGGAATGGAGATCAAAAGAGAGATCGTAGAAGGTCAATTATCTACTTTTAAAAAATCATTATTTCCTGTTGTAGCTGCCATTGGCGGAATGCTGATTCCTGCTATATTATTCACCCAATTTAACAGAGGAACAGAATTCATGCGCGGGTGGGCAATACCTTCTGCAACTGATATCGCATTTACCTTAGGAGTGGCTTCCTTATTAGGTAGCAGAGTTCCTGTGTCGCTTAAGATCTTTCTCACAGCACTTGCCATCATTGATGATCTCGGTGCCATCATCATCATTGCTTTATTTTACGGTGGTCATATTCAATTCGGCTTAATTCTTTTATGTGCCGTACTTGTTTTTTTCTTACACCTGCTTAAAAAATATAAAGCAAAATTTGGTGCGGTGCAGTGGATACTTGGTTTTTTATTGTGGTATTGTATGTTTAATTCGGGCATACACGCAACCGTTGCCGGTGTTGTATTTGCATTTATGATGCCTCATAACTTATTATCGACATTTGAAAAGAAGTTTCATCTGCCTGTTTATTTTCTTATTGTTCCCATTTTTGCCCTCGCCAATACGGCAATCTTATTTCCACAAAACAGTTTGCAATTATTAACAGGAACATTGAGTTGGGGAATCATCGTGGGGCTCTGCATAGGAAAACCAATCGGTATAGTTGGTGCTTGCTATTATGTTGTAAAAAAGGGTTTTGCAGAACTGCCAAAAGATATCAGTTGGAATAAATTGATCGGTGCAGGGTTCTTAGCAGGTATTGGATTTACCATGAGTATCTTTATATCAACACTTGCATTCGAGAATGCGATACAAATTGATATTGCAAAAATATCTGTCCTGATTGCTTCATTATTAGCAATGAGTTTCGGCTATTTATGGTTGAAATACCGTAAATGATCATTCCATAAATTAGATGTAGAACAACACTGCAGTTGCAACTACAATGATCATAAAAGAACTAAACGAGCCAACCAATACCAATTTCCTGGAGAATGAATGTTGCGGTAATCTGAATATTTCCGTATCGAACCTGAATGCAGCAGCTTTGCTCCTTCCTCCCGTAAGTATTGAATAGAATTTCAGTGATATTCTTTTAATGATGTCTTCTGTGAGAAGTGTGATCATCAAAACGATCACTGGTAGCAATAAAAACGACAACATGCCATTATGCGAAAAAACATTATCGGAAAGCTTTATGATATTATTCAAAAAAATGATCAAGGGTGCATGAAATGCATAAACGAAAAAGGATGATTCTGTTAACCGCATCCAGAATGCCTTTTCCATCAGTTTCAATAGTACTGTATCAAAAATGAACCATACGGCATAGAGTCCCAAGATCTCGTTCAGTTTATAGATGAAGGAGACTGAAAATGCAGTATGTGTTCCGAATAAATGGGTTGCATAAAAGCAGATATAGGTCTTGACGATCGAAAGAAAAATGAAAATGGTTAAAGATGCTTTTGCTGTGAAAAATTTAAACTCTTTGGAAGTATCTACCTGATGGATGGCCAGATAGGCCCCTATAAAGAAAAACAAATAGCCTCTGTCATTCTCGCCGCCACCGATATAATTGGTAAACAACCAAAACAGTAAAATCGCACTTAAAGAAAGTAACGGTATCTTGGCGATCAGGTATCTTATCAGCGGTACACATAATACGAGCACAAATAATACACGCAAATACCATAACTGAAAAACGATGGGTGACTTCACGATATAAGAAATGATCTCAGTAAATGAAAGATCGGTCATTTTTTTTCCTATCATTCCTGAAAAAGCATACATCGAATTTTGCGGAACAAAAAATGTTTCAAATAAGTAGGTGATCAATAGTCCTGCTATACTGATTAAAAAGTAAGGAAGAATGATCGTTCTGAATTTGGATCTGAGCAGTTTTATATAAGAACCTTTTGAACGGTAAAAAAGGAAAAAGCCCGAGCTGATCATCATGAAGGGTAAACGAAACCGCAGTAACCCATTCAGGATAAAATTCTGCACCACTTCATTCCATTCAAAGTCTTTTGTAACCAACATGGAAGGAGTCATAACAGCATTTGCACCCGATCCGTTATGAATGTAGAGCAAAGCGATGATGCTGAAAAAACCCAACAACTTGATTTTTTTGCTTATGAATCTGTCGATCTTATATTCTGATTTCTGCATTTTTTTTCTTGATTCATTCTTGAGTTAAGATAAACAATTGATAAAAACCCAGCATGTAGAAACATGCCGGGGTCTGTTAAAATCCTATACCTCTAACAAATCTCACAATGTGAGATAAATTAATTCAGCAAAGCATAGTTGATCGCTACTATTGAAATGCTGCTAATGATCTTTAAAAAATTTAGGGGGAGTTTCATTTGATTATTTTAAGGGTTATTATTTAGTTTCTATTGGAATAGTGAATTCCATGCCATAATCTTAACTAATTGATTATCAGTATATTTATTTTAAACAGATAAGACAACCTTTCTAAAAAATGGAAACAAACTCCTTTTTACAGAAATAATATTCATTTTCCTATTCTCGGAAGTTTGATTTACTTTTAATATGAGAAAGCGCTAGAACAATTTTTCACCTTAATACCCGCTGAATCTTTAAACAGTGCATATGAAAAATCATAAAACATTAAAGATCTTTATTCTGGAGGATGATCGTTGGTATGGTACCATGCTGGAACATTTTCTCTCGCTGAATCCTGATTATTCCATCAAAAGATTTGAAGTAACCAAGGAGTTTTTCAATTCATTGCATGAATACCCTGATGTGGTGACGCTGGATTATTCCTTAGCCGACAGCGATGGCGAACAAGTCTTAAAAAAAATAAAAGCAGTTGCACCCGATACTAAAGTGATCATCATTTCGGGCCAGGAAGATGTTGGTACTGCTTTGAAATTACTGAAAGCCGGTGCATTCGATTATATCGTGAAGGATGAAGAAACAAATGATCGTTTATGGAATGCATTACAGCATTTGGATGAGATCAAGGTATTGAAAACAGAAGTCGAGAATTTAAGGGGCGAACTGAAAAAACAATACGATTTCTCTAAAACGATCCTCGGACAAAGTGATGCCATCAAGAAGACCTTTGTATTGATCGAAAAAGCGGCACAAACGAATATCACGGTTTCTATCACCGGTGAAACAGGTACGGGTAAAGAAGTGGTTGCCAAAGCCATTCATTACCATTCCCAAAGAGCCAAACAACCATTTGTTGCGATCAATGTAGCAGCCATACCCAAAGATCTGCTGGAAAGCGAATTATTCGGTCATGAGAAAGGTGCTTTTACCGGGGCTGTCGGTCAGCGTACGGGTAAATTCGAAGAAGCTAATAAAGGAACCATTTTTCTGGATGAGATCGGCGAAATGGACATTCATTTGCAGGCAAAACTCCTGCGTGTGCTGCAGGAAAGAGAAGTGACCCGAATAGGTGGAAATACGGTTGTTCCTATAGATGTTCGGATTATCATTGCCACACACCGCAATTTGCAGGAACTGGTAAAATCAGGCTTATTCCGACAGGATCTGTATTATAGAATATTAGGTTTGCCAATCGAATTGCCCCCATTAAAAGACCGAGGCAACGATGTATTGATCCTTGCCAAACAATTTGTGAAACAATTCTGTGAAGAGAATAAATTGGCTGTAAAATCTCTTTCTCCCGAAGCACAAAAGAAATTATGTGCTTATCATTTTCCCGGAAATGTGCGTGAACTGAAATCAATGATCGAATTGGCTTCTGTGATGTCTGATGGCGATACAATCGAAGAGAAAGATATCATGATCGAGAACAGTAATAATTTCAATAGCCTGTTAACGACAGAAACAACACTCAAAGAATACGAAGCGCAGATCATTCAGTATTTCTTAGACAAATACGATTCGGATATCATGCTGGTAGCAAAGAAACTGGATATGGGCAAATCCACCATTTATAAGATGATCAAGGACGGGGATATCAAGGTTAAGTAATCTGAGAACTCTGAAAAACGATTTAGTATTGTAGCGAAGAATGGAACACGGATTACACAGATGAAACTAATTTACACAGAAGTTTGTTTAAACATTATTCAAAAAAAATAGATTTACACTGCCATACCGCAAAGCGGTATCAAATCCGTTCTCATCTGTAATTTCTGCGTCATCCGTGTTCTATTTCTTCTAAAAACTTGCATTAAATAGAAAATATCTAATTATCCTACTCCGTTTCCTTTTCCATCATCAAAAAGGCTTTGATGAAACCATCGATCTCTCCATCCATAACAGGCTGCACATTACCAACTTCATAATCGGTTCTGTGATCCTTGATCATTTTATAGGGATGAAAAACATAGGATCTGATCTGACTGCCCCACTCTATCTTTTTCTTGCCGGCATTATTGGCGTTCAATATTTCCTGACGCTTTCTTAATTCCTCGTCGTACAATCGGCTCTTCAACATTTTCATGGCCAACTCACGATTCTCGCCCTGGGTTCTTGCTTGCTGACATTCTACAATGATACCGCTGGGACCATGTTTTAAACGAACGGCTGTTTCTACTTTATTTACGTTTTGTCCGCCGCTGCCTCCGCTTCTGTAAAAAGCCCATTCAACATCTGCCGGGTTTACATTTATTTCAATACTGTCATCGATCAGGGGATATACATACACTGATGCAAAAGAGGTATGCCTTCTTGCATTACTGTCGAAAGGTGATATTCTTACCAAACGATGCACTCCGCTTTCGGCTTTCAAAAACCCATATGCAAAGGGGCCGTCAAATTGCAATGTGGCACTTTTAATACCTGCCCCATCTCCTTCCTGATAATCCAGTTCGGTCACTTTCCATCCCTGTTTATCACCATACATTCTGTACATGCGCAAGAGCATTTCAGCCCAATCCTGACTTTCTGTACCGCCTGCGCCGGGATTGATCTGCAAAACTGCAGGCAATTCATCTTCGGGCTGATTGAGTGTACTCTTAAATTCAGCATCTTCTATTTCTTTCAATGCCTGATCATAAGCCTGCTTTGTTTCTTCTTCGCTGGCATCCCCTGCTTTCCAGAAATCGAAGAGCACGGCAAAGTCTTCAACCGATGCTTCCACCTGTTGATACAACTTCAACCAATACTCGTTTACCTTGATTTCCTTCATGATACCGGTGGCCCTTTTGTTGTCATCCCAAAAGCCCTCCGATAACGAAAGCTGACGATCAGTTTCTAACTTATATGTTCGGTTCTCGACGTCAAAGAAACCTCCTCAGGACAATTACTCTGTCCCTCATACTCTTGATCTGTTCTTGTGTCATAGCTGCAAATATAATTGTATTGAAATGATTATAAGGAAGGCATTTACTGAACAGAATCAGATCTTACAAATAGCAGCATATTGAGCCCAGCAGCTTTTTATCCTTTGAATACTGCAATGTATCCTTACAATGGAATAATGTAACCATACAATGAAACAATGTCACCATACAATGCAATAATGTATCCATACAATGGAACAATGTTTCCATACAATGGAACAATGTTTCCTTACAATGGAATAATGTATCCATACAATGAAACAATATATCCATACAATGCTGCTTTGCGTATTGGAAAAACAGCGTTTCCAGCAAGAAATAATACAATGCGTATGGGAAAAAGCGCATTTCCATCAGGAAATGAAGCATCGCGTACAAGAAATAAAGCATTTCCACCAAGAAATAGCGCTTTGCACAGAGGATTTTAAAGCCATTTATTGAGTACTGAAATGCGGCAATGGTTTTTCATCTAAACCTGGCTGTTTCTTACTCTTTCTTTGGGGGCAAATAATCAAAAGGCAGCATGGTCGATATGCTTTCCCACCATGCCCAATATCCTGTGATCTGCAGATCGGAAGGACCATAATAGTTTCCATTATGGAATATCTCAATGGGCTTTTTGTTGATAAAAGTGAATTGAGACACGGGAAACTTTTCATGTTTATGCATCAAAGTCAGCTTTTTGTACTCAGTCGGTACCTCTTTCCATAAATAGTTTATTTCCAATGAATCTTTAGAATAAAATCCTGCAGTTGAACTGTCGATGGCATACCCAATACTGTCTGCAGGGATCAGTGCATAACTGATCAGTGTATCGGGCTGCTGTAATGCATTTCGATAAATTTCAGTCGAATCTTCCTTAATAGTGGTTTTTACTATTACTCCATGTGCGCTTCTGCTAAATGAATCTACCTTATTGATGATGCTGGTATCCTTATTCCTTTTAAATAATTCCACTGCCCTATATTTCAAAGTATTGGGAATAATAGCAAGACTTCGCATCTCAAATCCATTTTCTTCCAATTTATTTACAAAGAACGATCGCATGAAATGCATGAGCGAACCTTCATACACATACTTTCTTTTTTCCTGCCATCTTCTCGCTTTGGAAGGATGTTCCAATGCCATGTCTTTAAACAATGGATACCCGTTGAAGATCACTATTTTTTTAACGAAATCGAATTCAAACTCTTCCAAAGAATATTGAATCTCGTAACCAAGTGAATTGTTTTTAATGATCAAAGGCTCGCGTGCATAAGCATATAATTTATGATCTTTCTTACTGTCCCTGAATTTGATTGTTTCCGGATTTTTTAAAACACAATCCCAGGTATATGAAGCTGTACCAATAAAAAGATCAGTAAAGAACCTGCCCCATTTTGCCCAACCGTTCGTTTCGTAAGGTTCCAACACCACATCTTCCAGTTTGTTGAGTTTCGGTTTTAATGGAATGATGAGATCCGCAGGCAGATGAGCAAAATTGATCAGCTTTACATATGTTTCATACCCGATATAAGAAACAACCAATTGGTATTTACCGGCCCCGTTAACTGTTAAATCAAATATTCCTTGTTTATTGGTATTAGTACCGACGGATGTATTACTCAAATAAACTGAAGCTGATTCCAAGGGCTCTTTACTATCGGCATTGATCACTTTTCCCTTAAGTGTTTGAGAGAACACCGGAACACAACAGAAAAGAAGCATCACAAATGCAATACAATTTCTCATCAAATACAGAAGATTATATTAGGAATATTACTACTTAAAGATATGGCTTAATTCAATCTGGAATATTTCAAAAATTATTCCAAAAATTACAATCCTGAATAAAAGCATTCTAAGAACTGTCCGGCAATTCCTATTAAGAAGTATACTGCTGAAAATAAAAAAGCACAGACCTTTTAGTCTGTGCTTTTTATTGTTCCTTATATTTTTCTTGCTCTTCTTATTTCTTCAAAGAAGCCATATCGATCACAAAACGATAATGAACATCACTTTTCAGCATTCTTTCATATGCTTCATTGATATCCTGCATCTTGATCACTTCGATCTCTGATACAATATTGTGTTCGCCGCAGAAATCCAGCATTTCCTGTGTTTCTGCAATACCACCGATCAAAGAACCTGCTACAGCTCTTCTTCCCAAGATCATTGGAACGGTATGCAAGAAGGGCTCCAATGCACCTAAATAACCCACCAACACCAATGTACCGCTAATATTTAAAGTAGACACATATGGATTCAGATCATGTGCATAAGGAACCGTATCAATGATGAGATCGAATTTTCCTTTTACAGAATTCATATGATCCTTATCTGTTGAAATAACAACAGCATCTGCTCCCAGATCTTTAGCATCTTTTTCTTTATTGGGTGATCTGGAGAAGAGTGTTACTTCTGCCCCTAAACCTTTTGCCAACTTGATCGCCATATGTCCCAATCCGCCCAATCCTACAACAGCAACCTTAGATCCTTTTCCTGCTTTCCAATGCCTGAGCGGCGACCATGTTGTAATACCCGCACAAAGCAAAGGTGCAACTGCTGCCAGATCAAGATTGGAAGGTACTTTCAAAACAAAGTGTTCATCCACAACGATCTTTTCAGAATACCCTCCGAAAGTCATTCCTCCCAGATGTTTATCAGCACCGTTATAAGTTCCGGTAGATCCTGTTAAACAGTATTGTTCCAGGTCTTGCTTACAACTATCGCAAGTGCGGCAGGAATCAACTAGGCAGCCAACGGCAGCAAAATCACCCACTTTCAGTTTTGTAACTTCTGAACCTACTCTAGTGATCTTTCCTACAATTTCATGACCGGGTATAGCAGGGTAAGTCGTAAAGCCCCAATCATTTCTTGCCGTATGCAGATCGGAATGACAAACTCCGCAATACAAGATCTCAATTTCAATATCTTTTGCAGTTGGTTCTCTGCGTTCGATATGCATTTGTTTCAATGCTGCATCTGCAGCTTCTGTTCCGTAAGCTTTTACATTTTTTGTTCCCATGATATGATTGATTGTTTTTTAGTTCGGTATTGCAGTAAAACAGTTTAATGCATATAAAGTTCGCATGTCTCCATTTAAAGGTAACAATTGTGTGATTAAACTATTCTTAACCTTTTTGGCTGAATTAATTTATTGTTTAAATTTTAGCTCCATAGGAGCGATATTTTGGTAGAAATATGATTAAATAAAGCTAACAAACCCCAGAGGGGTGACATTTTATTTTATACTGCCGCTCCTACGGAGCTTTATTTCCGTAATTAAACATGTTTTTACCAAAATATCGCCTCTCCGAGGCTTTATAGATTTTAAAAATTTAAATTCTGCTAACAGGTTATTCTTACTTTTTTAATGACAGCTTTGATATTCTTCATCCGTAACAGCATTCAGCCAATTCACAGCAATTCCTTCGATAATATTCGTGACTGCAATATGGGTAAAGCTACTGTCTTTTCTTGCTCCATGCCAGTGTTCAACATGAGATGGGATCACTATCACATCGCCTTTAGCGATGGTTCTTGCAGGTTTTCCTCTTTCCTGATAGAATCCTTTTCCTTCGGTAACAAGTAATATCTGTCCTGCAGGATGTGTATGCCAGTTATTTCTGCATCCCGGTTCAAACAGAACATTACCAATACTGTAATTTCCGGTTTCATCTTTAGGAACCAATACATTCAACCATGCGGTTCCTGTAAAGTAATCAGCTGAGGTTTTTTCTCCTTTGGTAAAAATTGTATTTTGATTATCGGAAGTATTCATAACGATGGGTTTAATTTTTATTTTCCGACTCTGTTTTGTAAGTTTTGCGGATACCTCGCTCCCTGTACAGGAATTGCTGCAAAAGCTGTATCAATTTCAATGATATCTTTTGCAGTGAGTTCAATTTTGGCGGCCCCTAAGTTTTCTTCTAAGCGATGCAATTTAGTTGTTCCCGGAATAGGTACGACCCATGGCTTTTGTGCCAATAACCAACCCAGTGCTATTTGTGCAGGTGTTGCATTTTTCTGCTTTGCAATTTCACCCAACAGCAACACTAATTGTTGGTTTGCTTTTCTATTTTCTTCACTAAATCTTGGAACAACATTTCTAAAGTCTGTGCTGTCAAATCTGGTGTGCTCGTCAATTTTGCCGGTAAGGAAACCCTTGCCCAAAGGGCTGAATGTTACAAAGCCAATTCCTAACTCTTCCAATGTTGGCAATAATTCATTCTCCGGTTCTCTCCACCATAAGCTGTATTCACTTTGTAATGCAGTAACAGGTTGGATGGAATGCGCCCTACGAATAGTTGCAACCCCTGCTTCTGAGAGACCGAAATGTTTCACTTTACCTTCATTTATTAAATCTTTTACGGTACCTGCAACATCTTCGATAGGAATGTTTGGGTCAACACGATGCTGATAATACAAGTCAATAACATCCGTTTTCAATCTTAGTAATGCTGCTTCTGCAACAGCCCTTATATTTTCAGGGCGACTATCCATTCCTAAATTAACCTTCCCTTCTTTAAATCCAAACTTTGTAGCGATCACTACCTGATCGCGAAAAGGTTTCAATGCTTTACCCAATAATTCTTCATTTGCATATGGGCCATATGCTTCAGCACTATCAAAAAATGTTACCCCAAGCTCAAATGCTGTTTGAATTAGTTTAATGGCATCATTTGTATTTGTTGCCGGGCCATAGCCATAACTTAATCCCATACAACCCAAGCCAATGGCTGATACTTCAAGACCACTGCTACCCAGTTTACGTTTTTGCATAAAAAGTATTTATTTTTTTAAAATGATAATATAGATCATGGTTTACTGATTCCTAAATTTTCGTTTTGATATAAATCCGGATTTTGAATGATCGACGCAACAAAAGCTGCTATACTTTTTCTTGATACAGCAGAACCTTTCTCCGGCTCTCCCTTATGTGTAATTGTATAGTTTATTTCATTTGCATCTGTAAACCAATCCGGTCGCAGGATCGTATAAACTAAACCGGAAGCTTCTATCGTATCTGCCAGTTTTCTGTATGGAATTAAAACAGACTTCAAAGGCGATTCATAAATTCCGATAGAGCTAATCGCAATGATGCGCTTGATATTGGTTTCCTGCATTGCTTTTACTATATTTTTAGCCATTGTTTCTAAATCACCTGCAAGGTTTACATACACTATATCTTGACCTGATATAGCATTCTTTAAATTATTATAATCCAATACATCGGCTTCTACAACACTACAGTTGCTTGTATCTGCAATGCGGCTCTTATTTCTTGCCAATAGTGTAAGATGAACATCAGATACTTTTTGTAAAGTGTCGATCACACATTTCGCCAGGCTCCCACTTGCCCCAATTACGATAACATTCTTCATTTTAGGATGATTATTTCTTTGTGCTTGTACTATTTGGGTAAATAATAAAAGCAATAGTAGAATAAGTATTTTTTTCATTTACTAAATTGTTCATTGCTGTTGTTTTAAAGTCCACTTTATAATTGAATAAGGCAAACCAAATCATTGCTATTTTGCTGCCAGATCACCATACCAATATGCAGCCGTAACGCCACCATCCATTAAAAAATCGCTTCCTGTTATAAATGCGCCATCTGAACCCATCAATAATGCTCCAACAGTTCCTACTTCATCAGGTGTGCCTGCTCTTCCTACCGCAGATGCTTCGATCATGCGGCGATATCCGTCACCTCTTGGTCCGGACAATTCATCTTTTGCAAGCGGAGTGATAATGATCCCCGGACTAATGGTATTGATCCTTGCTCCTCTTTTACCCCATCTTACGGCTTCTGCCATCACGCGGAGTGAATTGCCTCTTTTGGATATTTGATAAGCATGCAATGAATCTTTTATTTTGTCAGGTTGAAGCATAGAAAGCGATAATAATTCCTCACTAGCTGTTGTTGCCAGTGCTTTATCTTCTTCTGTTGTTAACGATGGAAGTCGATGACCGGATTGTGAAGCGATCACCACACCAGAACCGCCACTTTCAACAGCATTCCCAAATTCTTCCAATACGATTGCTGTCCCATATAGATCTACCTTAAGTATGGTGGACGGGGATGCTTGTGAAGGAGAAACACCGGCAGCATGTATGAGCCCGGTAATAGCACCGATTGATTGAGCTGTTTCAACAAGGGCACGCACAGATTCTCTGGATGATACGTCAACAACTGCGGTACTTACTTCAAATCCTGCTTCACTTAATACCTTTGCTGCAGCCTCACTGTTTTCACTGCGAAGATCAGCTAGCAATATATGTTTGCCTGTGCCAACTCTTCTGGCAATAGCCTGACCAATGGATCCGGCTCCTATCACAACAATTACATTTGGTCTTTTCATTTTTTATATTTTAAAACAGTTGTATCATTGAATTGAAATTAATGCTGTTGAGCAGTAGCATGCATGACAAGTACTTTCCAGTCTGCTGTCGGTGATGACCTTGTAAATACTTCCACATAAGAAAGCAATAGCGTTTTTTGAGTTCCTGAAACAGTTACTATAAACCTTCCCTTACCAACAACAGTAGCTGCATTTTTTGATACTACGGCTTTGGTTTCTTCTATCTCGATGCTGTTATGTACAAAATTTCCGCTTTTTAAAAATTGGATATATTCATCTTTGAATTTACTTTCTCCACTGCCGTTCACCACTACAAATTTTTCATCAAACACTTTGGCTAGAGAATCAATTTTATTCTCTACTTCCCATTTAAATACCCGGTTTGACAATTTGAGGATCTCCGTTTCAGAGGGTGATTGCCCGTATCCCTGTATTGCAAATACAATTGCGATGATGGAACAAAGTCTTTTCATTTTAATTTCCCATTTTATGATAGTGTAAAGTTCTATAAACGATCACTCCTAAAACAACGAAAACCAAACAATGACTTACGAAAATCAAATATTCCTGAATTTCAGCGGACTTAGCTCTACATGCTTTTTGAAGAAGTTATTGAAGTGTGTGAGTTCGGTGAAACCCAACGAATAAGCGATCTCAGATACATTCCATTTACTGTGTTTTAATAAGATCTTAGACTCTTGTAATACACGTTCTGCAATGATCTGTGAAGTTGTTTTATCGGTTGTTTCTTTCATTGCCCTGTTCAGATGATTGACATGAATATTCAATTGATTCGCAAAATCTGATGCTGTTCTAAGCGTAATGGTAGGATGATTTTCATCAATTGGAAATTGTCTTTCGAGTAACTCTAAAAACAAAGTGGCAATTCTTTGTGAAGCATTAACAGGTTGCTTATTCAACTCAAGGGCAGGTTGCATTTTCATTGCAAAATGGATCAACTCAAATACCAGATTACGCAAGACATCATATTTATGAACATAATCTGATTGGATCTCCTCAAACATTTTTTTATAGATACTACTGATCTGTTTTACCTGTGCATCCGTTAATTCGAAAACATGGTTTCCTGCCGGCTGAAAGACAGCATATTGATTCAGGTCACCAAACTTGTGAAAGAAATGCTGATTGAAGATGCAATAAGAACCATTCTTAATTCTTTCTAAATTTTCACAACTATATGGAATATGAGGATTAGAAAAAAAGAGTGCCTGCTTTTTTACTGAAATGACCTTATCGGCATAATTCATATGAATATCGCCGATCACCAGCATTATTTTATAAAAGTCCCTTCTTTTGTAAGGAAGCGATTTTGTCTTTCCCGGTTCTATCGGCTCATGTTGAAATACGTTGAAATGTCCGATCTCATTTTTGATATTATCGGGCATCCAGTCAAATTTCCTTTTATAAAAATCTTCTATGGATTCAACTTTGTTCATGACTGAAATTTACAAATTTCAAAAAGCAATACTATACGTTGATAAACTGTTCCTACTTAATACTGTAATTATTTGCAGCAGCACCATTACGGATCTCTTCTCCTGCATGCACAATAACAGTATCTCCTGTTTCCAACAAACCAAATACCTCTGTTCTGCCTTCATCTGTCCTTCCCGTTTTAACAGGAACCCAAACTGTTTTATTATGCTGTATCGCGATCACAAATACACCTGTTGTAGAATTCAATACCGCTGAAGCAGGTACCACAAATGCATTGCTGTTGGAACCAAGTGGAACAGAAACCTCGACCACCATTCCGGGTAATAGCTTTTTATCGGTATTGATCACATCCATTTCAATATGCAGAGAACGGAGTTTACTATCCAATGCTCCAGCGATCCTGTCTATTTTCGCTTTGAACTTTTGTCCTGCTAGTGAACTTACCGAAAACCCGACCTCTGTATTTTTATTGATGAATGATGTATAAGCTTCTGGTACACTGACCACCAATCTTAATCTCTTATGTTCCTGTAAAGTAAAAATGGGCATATCGGATCCTTTACCGGAAGGACCTACATAAGCACCTGCACTAACATTTCTGGCGGTGATGATTCCACTAAATGGTGCTTTGATCTGTAAATATTCTTTTGTGTTTAAGGTCTCACGATAATTTGATCTGGCAGCATCTAATTGTGCCTGGTCAGATCTTTTTTTTGCAAATGCCTGTTCAAGATCATTTTTAGAAATGGTACCGGGTGTTTTACTGGTCTCATATAACCGTTGATAAGTTTGATCACTGGCCAGATAAATGGCTTCCTGTGATTTTAGTTTTGATTCAGCTGCAGATACCTGCGCATTGATCTCAGGTGCTTCCAGTTGGGCTAATAATTGTCCTTCGCTCACTTCACTGCCCACATCAACATGCAGTTTTTGAATATAGCTATTCACTTTCGCGTACAGATCAACCTGCTGATAAGCGATCAGTTCTCCGGGAATTTTTACCGACGATGTTAAATTACTCTTGTTCAAAGTAAATGCTGCGATCGCTGCGGGTTTTACAGAATCTGCAATCTCTTTCTTATCCGTTTGATTCTTGCTGTCTTTACAACCATTCAACATTGCCCCAATAACAAGTAATATTCCTATTCCTGAAACTGTAAATCTTTGAACAAAATTATCTTTCATAAACTGATTTTGTCTTTTTATAAACATGCTTTTTTTATACTTTAATTTTATCCATGATGCAATGAAGAAATAAAGTGTGAACTCTTTTCATCTTCAGGATCTAAAGAAACACTTGCTGTTGAAGTTTTTCCCTGTCCCCAGGCAAACACCAACGGCAAAATGAACAGTGCTGCAAAAGTGGATGAGACCAACCCCCCGATCACAGCTCTTCCCAATGGGGATGATTGATCGCCGGCTTCGCCAAAACCCATTGCCATAGGTATCATACCCACCACCATGGCGGCAGCGGTCATCACTATCGGACGAAGCCTCAATGCTGCAGCTTCTTTAGCTGAAAGAACGGCATCACCGTTATGCATTCGTATTTGCTCTGCATTAGTGATCAATAATACGGCATTGGAAATGGAAACACCAACCGACATGATCATTCCCATATATGATTGAAGATTCAATGTTGAACCGCACAATATCAACAGCCCTAATGAACCCAACAATACTGCCGGTGCTGTGGTTAATACGATCGCAGATACTTTAAAGGATTGAAAATTGGCTGCAAGCATTAAGAAGATAACAACGATCGCAACCAACAGCCCGCTTTGTAAACTATCCAGCGTTTCATTCAGTGTATTGCTCAGCCCGATCAGTTGAACATTTAAACCTCGTGGTAATTTACCGAGTGCGGCAATGGCTTTATTCACATCTTCAGAAGCAGCTCCCAGATCTTTTTTATACAGGTTTGCAGTTACAGTTAATGCAGGCATAGCACCTAAATTATCAATTTCACCATAAGTAGAATCCAGAGAGATCGTAGCCACATCTCCCAATAATGGTCTTGCTGAATTCTTTAAGATGGGGATCTCTCCAATATCATCGCGGCTCTTCATTTTATTTTCAGGCACTTCTACCTGCACACTATAAGTATACCCGCCCTTCTCATCGGTCCATGTATTCTTTTCTGTATATCGAGAAGAAGATGTACTGGCGATCAACGATCGGGAAATATCTGTTACATCAACACCTAATTGTGCTGCCCTTACCCGATCTATATTAATATTCAATGCAGGATAATGAATAGATTGTCCTAATTGTACATCACGTAAATAAGAGATCTTTTCTAATTCGGTCACTAATTTCTGCGCATAGGCCTCATTCACTTTCTTATCTCTTCCGGTAAATCTTACTTCAACAGGAGTTGGAGAACCCTGACTTAATATCTTATCGGTTAATTCGATCGGCTCAAACGAAAGTTTAATATTTGTATTGATATTCCTGGTCATATTTCTGATCTTATCTTTCAGATCATCCAGGTCGAATTTTACATTCTCCTTTAATGCTATTTGCAGAACAGATTCATGAGGGCCTGCCATCCATAAGAAGATAGGGCTTACCGAAAATAACTGAGGATGCATTCCAACATAAGCAGAGGTAATGGATACATTGTCTTTCCCGATCAGTTTATTGATACTGTCCAATAATTGCAATGTTGTGGCTTCTGTATGTTCTATTCTGGTACCATCAGGCAAACGCATCCTCACCATGAATTGACTGCCATTTACTTTCGGTAAAACATCTCTACCAATATTCGTGATCAACAATCCTGCACATGCACAAACCACAATTAAATAAATGATCACGATAGGCTTTCTATAGGGCATCATTCGGCCGATAAAACTGAGATAGCGTTTTCTTACACGTTCGAAGACAGTCATCTTATCTTCACTGATATTCTTTTCGATCAGGCTTGCTTTCTGACTCCAGGTATCTTCTTCATCCGATAAATTCAATCCTGCAGCTGCAAATTCTTCATCATCGGTCATTTCCTTTCCGTCCGTTTTTTTATGATGCTTCACTTTCATGATCCAGTTTGCCATTACGGGTACAAAAGTTTGTGCCAGTAAATAAGATATCACCATACTAAACCCAATGGCCAATGCCAATGGCAGGAATAAAGAACCGGGAATACCACTCATGGTAAATGCGGGTGCAAATACCGCAAGGATACAGAAGAGTATCAGCAATTTTGGGAAAGCGATTTCTTTACATGCATCCCAAATGGCTAGGGCTTTTGGTTTGCCCATGTCCAGATGCTGATGAATATTTTCTATCGTAACCGTACTCTCATCCACTAGTATCCCAACAGCCAATGCAAGGCCGCTGAGCGTCATGATATTAATGGTTTGTCCAAATAGATTCAAGAACAGAACAGCAGAAATGATGGAAGTAGGAATTGTTAATATAACGATCAAAGCTCCTCTCAGATCACCTAAAAAAAGGATGACCATTAATCCGGTCAGGATAGCTCCTATTACTGCCTCACTCAATAAACTTTTGACTGAATTGATCACATAAGTCGATTGATCGAATTCATAGGTCAGTTTTACATCTTCCGGCAATTGTGACTGCATTTTCGGTATCGCTTTCTTCAGATTCTGTACCACTTCCCATGTAGAAGCATCTGCACTTTTTGCAATACTCAAATAAACAGAACGACGGCCATTTACCAATGCATATCCCGAAGTGATATCTGCACCATCTTCAACGGTTGCCACATCTTTCAAATAAAGATTCTGTACCGATCCTTTAAAAAGAGGGATATTTTCAAAGTCTTTTATATTTCGAATAGTCGTATTAGCAGGCGTGATATAATTCTTATCGCCGATGCGAACATTCCCTGAAGGTGTGGCCTGGTTATTAATACGCATGGCTTCCACCAATTGATCGGGTGTCATATTATGAAGCCTTAATAATTCGGGATCGGCCTTAATGACCACTGTTCTGATATTACCCCCAAAAGGCGGAGAACCGATCAATCCGGGAACGTTGGTAAAAGAAGAACGAACATAAATATTTGCCATATCCAGCAATTCGTTATTCGTTCTTTTATCACTGCTCAATACTAATTGTCCCACAGGCAAGGTAGATGCATCAAAACGAATGATGAAAGGAGGATTGGAACCGGGAGGGAATCCGGATTGTGCTCTGTTACCGAATGCACTTACTTCAGCAGCTGCCTGCGCCATATTTGTACCGGGATAGAAATTGATCTTCATCAAGGTCAATCCCTGTATATTTTTTGTTTCAATGCTTTTTATACCGTTAACAAAAAGGAAAATATTGATGTACTGTTTCGCAAAGAAAGATTCCATTTGTGCGGGTGTATATCCGCCGAAAGGATGCGATATATAAATAACAGGCATGTCTAATTTTGGGAAGATGTCGATCTTGGTAGTTGTCACTGCCTTTATCCCAAAAAACAAAAGTCCTGCTGCCAATACAAGTATTGAAATAGGTTTTCTTAATGCAAAACGGATCAAATTCATAATGAGCTATAATTATTTCTATGACTATTGAAATCTTTTAAAACTGATTCTCAAACAAACTGAATTCCCCTGTTGAAGCTGCTTTCAGCAAGAGTGCCTGCCAAACATTATTATTCGCAATATCTCTGTCTGTTTCTGCTCTGATCAAAGTATACAGGGTTTGTGTAACATCCACCAAATTGGTCAATCCGTTCTTATACAGTACTGATTTCTGCATATAAGCATCAGCAGCTGCTCTTACCTGAATGGGTGCTTCATTATGGATGAGTATTGCATTTTTTATTTTACTATCGGATAGCTGTAATTGTGCTTTGATCTGTTGATCGATCAATGCATACTCTTCCTGCAATCCCTTACTGATCAGATTCTGCGACTTTACCTGCTGCGCTATCCGATAGGGTTGAGTAATGTTCCAGGTAACACCCAGTCCTAATAAATAATTGCTGCGTGAAGGTGAGATACTGCTCCAGTAGTTTTGCGTAAAATCAGCCGGATTAAGGGCATAATCGCTGTTAAACCCTGAACCTCTTCCCTGCAACACTCCTACTACTGTGAATGCCGGATAAGACGCTGTCTTATAATAACGGGCCTGCGCATCGCTTGCATTGATCCTGCTTTGATAATATTGCAATAATGGATGCTTTTCTGCTAACACAGAGTCTGATAATATTTTCGGGATCCTTGTTATGAAAAAACTATCCTCGATATATTCCTGAGGAGAAACTCCCAATAATTGAGATAGCAGATTTGATAATTCCTCTTGCTGATCCCTTGCTTTTGTCAATAATATCTTCGCGGAAGAATACTCCGCGTTGGCCTGCGAAGAATCAACACCGGGGATCAATCCATTCAAAGCTCTCACGATGACAACCCTCCTGAAAGTATCAACCCGATCCAGATTCTTTTCATAAGAATCAGTAAGCTGTTGCGCAGCGATCAGATTTAAATAGGCTGATGCTATTTTTACTTTATGCTGAAATATTTCCTGTTGAAGGTCTTTATCGTCTTTGACAGCTAAAGCCTGCGCCGTTTTTACTTTTTCTTTTGCTTTACCGAATGCATAAAAATCCCAGTTAATATTTGTCAGGTATAAAGCACCAAATACTGCCGTATTATTTTGCTGGGCAAAAGCGGGGCCTGAAGAAGCGACCCCAAAACCATTGAATCCATATAAGGGTCCATATTGTCCATTCGCTGTACCAAAAGATTGTTGTGCACTGATATTGAAATTGGGAAGGTTTTCCCGCTTAGCTTGCTCTACCGATACCTTAGAAGCTTCGGCATATTGCGTTTTGGCTTTTATGCTGCCGTAATTTTCAATACCGATCCTTAATGCGTCTTTCAATGAAAGCGGCTTTTGCGCATACAAAGAACCAAACGCCGACAGAATGATCCATCCCAATATAATGACACATTTATGATTCATACTATGTTCTTGATTTTGATAAAACCCGCATATTAACATATAAGAAAGTAAAATTAAGAGGTATCCCTTATTCAATTTCCTATCTTTCGAATAACAAAAAATTTAAAAACCACTTGTTCAGATTTATGATCTTTTATATTGCAAATAACTATCAATCCCTTGTCATTTACTAACGAATTTCAAATCATTAGTTACGGTTTTCAAACAAAAGCTGTTGCTGCTAAATTCCCGTTTCTATATTTACTGAATTCGTTAAAATAATGCAATATCCCTAAAAATCGGTATTGCGTTCACTCTTTTATATGTCATCTTTGTTGCAAAGTTTTAATTAGACAGAATAATCTATGAGTAAAAGAAAAAAGATCGGTCTTTCTCTTGTTTCAGTCATTGTTATCCTCGTATTATTATTTTCTGTTTCCCTTTTACTCCTTGACCCGGAAAAAGAAAAGCTGACTGAAGAGTACAGACAAAACACTGCCGGTGAATTTGCAAAGCTTACTGCCGGTATCACACATTATCAAACCATGGGGAATGATTCTGCTAAGACCGTTATTTTAATACATGGATTCAGTGTTCCATATTATATCTGGGATGGAACATACGAATATCTTGCGCAGCAAGGCTTTCATATAATAAGATATGATCTATATGGCCGTGGTTATTCCGACAGGCCTCTGACTGTATATGATGAAAATCTCTTCCGCAATCAATTACTGGAACTATTCAATGCATTGAAACTAAAAGCACCCGTATCATTGGCAGGTGTTTCATTTGGGGGTGCGGTACTAACTGATTTTGCGGTTCATTATCCCGAACTGATCGATAAGATCATTCTGATAGACCCTGTCTATGATCTCAGAAAGCTCAGATCTTCCAAGCAAATCGCCAATATTCAAATGGCTTTACAATCGGATAAAACAGCCACTGGTCAACTGGAGGATTTTAAATATCCCCAACATTTCCCTGACTGGGTAAGCAAATACAAAGATCAAATGCAATTCATCGGTTTCAGAAACGCCATACTCTCTACCCGATTCGATTACAATGCTGTTGCCATCAAAGAGAATTATAAGAAACTAAATGCACTGCATAAAAAAGTACTGTTGATATGGGGCAAAGAAGATAAGACAGTAACATTCAATTACAGTGATTCCATCAGAAACGTTTTGCAAACAGAATTCTTTCCTGTTGCTGATGCTGCCCATCTGCCGCATCTAGAGCAACCGGCTTCCGTGAATGCAAGAATGGCTGCATTTTTGAAGGAATGACCTTATTCGGCTTTGATAGTTGTCTTCCCATCTGCTAATCCATCACCTATCGCTTCAAAAACAATATCAGCTTTTGATTTATTACTTTGAACGATCACCTGGCATTTGCCATTAAACAAACTGCGCTGATATTTCCCATCCAAATATTTATCTGCTTCGTGACTGCTCGGATCTCCATTTCCAACACCAATGATCTTAGCATTGCTAACGTTGAATTGCAATAGATTCATTGCATCCGGTACTTCTCTTCCTTTTTTATCTTTTACGGTAATATTGAATACCGCAATATCTTTTCCATCTGCCGCAATGCTTGTCCTGTCCGGTGTTGCAACGATCTGATCAGCTTGACCCGTTGTTTCTACAGATGCCTGCAGCAGTTTTCCTTTCTTCCAACCTATTGCTTTTAATTCACCGGGCTGATAATTTACAGTCCACGATAAATGCCCGTTCTTTGGCATGGTTTGTTTACCCAGACTCTTTGCATTTAAGAAAAGTTCCACTTCATCGGCATTACTGTTCACATCCACACGAATCGGTTTTCCTTCCTGTCCCTTCCAGTTCCAATGCGGAAAAATATGCAGCACATCTTTATTGCTCCACCAGCTTTGATAATAGTAATAATCATTCTTTGGAAATCCGCAAACATCCATTACCCCAAAATGCGAATTTATACAGGGCCATCTGTAAGGCGTAGGTTCTCCGCGATAATCAAATCCTGTCCATACAAATCCACCCATGAACCATTCTCTGTCTGCAGCTAATTTCCACCATGTTTCGGCTCTTGAAGCCCAGGGTGGAAATATAGAATCGTAATCGGGTACATAACCTTTTAGGGTATCATTGATATAAATTCCTCTGGTACAAACAGTACTTGCTACCTCTGAACCAATAATTGGTTGGTTGAGATTATCTCTCCGGTAAGAATCAATATCAGGTAAATGATAATTAAATCCGCGAACAGGAATGGCCTCATTAATTCCTACTCGGACATTGCCCATATTAGCAGCATATGTTGCCGTACGACTTGGATCCAGTTCTTTTTGTTTTGCAACCAATGTGTAAGCAATTCTTTTTGCAACATCCGTATACTGTAAACCATGTTCTTCATTTGCCAATGACCACATGAATACAGAGGGATGATTTCTATCGCGTAAGATCAACCTTTCAAACTGACTCATCACTTCTGCACTGCTGCCCAATAATCTGTTCTCATCCAACACGATCATTCCCAATTCATCACAAGCATCCAACAATTCGGGTGTTGGTGGATTATGACTGGTACGATAGGCATTATCTCCCATTTCTTTCAACAACTTGATCCGATAGTATTGCAATGCATCAGGCAATGCACTTCCTACACCTGCATGATCCTGATGATTACAGGTTCCCAATACTTTTACAAACTTGCCATTGATGAATAAGCCCCTGTCTTTATCAACCAAAACCGTTCTGATTCCAAACCTGGTTACCACACTGTCGATTGTTTTTCCGTTTGACTTTACCAATGAGATCAATTTGTATAAATACGGTGTTTCAATGCTCCATAAATTAGGTGAAACAATATTTGCAGTTTGATTGAGGGTTTTTATTTCATTTACTTTCAAACTTAATTTCTGTGCTGCGAATGAAGCCACTCTCTTTCCTGCTTTATCGATCACATAAGATTGGATTTCTCCTACAGCATTACTGTATAACTGATTCTGCAATTTTGTTTCGGTGATGATGCTGGCATTCTTGCCCACTACTTTTGTTTGAACATAAGTTCCATTAGAGGCAATATGTAAAGGATGGATCTTGTTTAGCCAAACATGACGGTAAATTCCTGCACCTTCATAAAACCAACCTTCGAATTGTGAGGCATCCACTCTTACAGTGATCACATTACTTTTTCTGAATTGCAGATAATCGGTCACATCCAATTCGAAGCCTGTATAACCGCTGAAATTGGAACCGAGATAATGTCCGTTGATGAATACTTTGCATTCACGATAGACCCCATCGAATTGTAATACATATTTATTGCCTGAATCTTTTTGAGAAACACTGAATGTTTTACGATACCAGCCGATACTGTTCTCCGGATGAGCAACACCAATAGTCTTATACCCATGAGAATCCATTTCAAAACTGGAAGACTTTTCAAAAGGCAGTTCCACCACCCAGTCATGCGGCAGGTCAACGGTGCGCCAGGCCGCATCATTATAATGAGGATTGATACAGGTATTGCCCGATTCACCTGCTTTCTGGTAAATATTTTCGATGCCGTAATTAAAATCCTTTTTGGGATCTGTTGCATTTCCCAAATGAAATTTCCATCCTTCATCCAAAGAGATCTTCTCTCTTACAGATTGTGAATGAGCATTTACTGTAAGCATCAAAACCAGAAATACAAGTAATCCTAAGCGCGTTTTCATATCGTAATTTTTCCATTTTAAAAAGGTTTATAAAGGTACTTATAAGCTTGCTAAAAAGGGCAAAAATCATTCATATTTTAACGCTTATTTTCAATAAAAAATGCCTCATTTCTGAAGCATAAAATCTACAAACCTCATAAGCCGGATTCTGTTTCTAAACTATCATTTATCTGCGATAAACATTACTGTTTACCTGTTGCTGCCTACCCTGTACCTTGAACGAGCAGCTCTCAAAACGGTACTATACGTGGCATTACAGCACCCAAGGTTTACCCGCTGCTGATGTTACCATCAACTGCTGTGAGCTTTTACCTCACATTTTCACCTTTTCCCCCGACGGATCGGGAGTAGTTATTTTCTGCGGCACTTTCTCTTTCAAGAAAACTTGAAGCCGGTTGTTCGCCGGTAGGTTGCTCTATGCTGTCCGGACTTTCCTAATCAGGATTTCTCCTGACTCGATAGCTCGGGTTTGTAGATCGCAAAGATAACAGATTGTTTTTTGTGATGGCAGATCCTGAAGCCAACAGTCGTATTCAAAGCCGGTAATGAGAATCGGGGTTGTGATCAATTTAGTTTTTAAAGAGTTGTGTAATTTTACTATTACAAGAACACAAAAAACGGAGCTTAAAACAAAGAATCGATGAAAAAAGAGGTAGATAAATCAAAAGAGATCAACACATCAATTAACCTGATCAATGATAAACTTAATTTCAAAGGAACTGTTGGACATAATACTGCTCTGTCAATAGATTATACAGCACCACTTGGTGATGATTTAGGCTACACTTCTCTCGAATTATTGCTTTTCAGTTTAGCTTCCTGCATAGGAAGCACAGTCCTTATTTTATTACGGAAAATGAGAAAAAATATTACAGGCTGTGAAATTCATTCAAAAGGGATCAGAAAGGAAGAACATCCAACCGGATTCAAAACCATATTAATGGAAATTAATTTAAACTCAGCTGATACAACGATGGATGATCTGAATAAAATACTTAAACTTTCGGAAGATACCTATTGCCCTGTTTGGTCGATGCTGAAAGGGAATGTTGAAATTGATATAACCTTTACTATTATCCCTTAACGTATTGAACTAAATTCTACATCGCTACCCAAAAACTTAGTGAAACGCAATTTGGATGTTTAATTAGTAGGCCCACCCGTATTGTAATGACGTATTATTTTAAACCCGAAAATCTAAATCCGCAAAATTTAAACGAATTGATTGGAAGCCAGGTTCCATAGACTGGCTTTACTTATTATTAGGAAAATTTTTGCCCGGCCCAAAGAAACATTCATTCGATATTATTTTTCCATCTTTAAATTTAAAATACTCTGTATTCCTAAATAATTTGCCATCGTTCGTCCAACCATTGTAGGTTACAAAGGCAGCATCGTCCTCAATAATTACTTTTTCCAGATCAAACCTTTTGGTATTATTCGCATTTGGCCAGCATCTTCCCTTGTATGTCTTCAAATCAATATGATCATCACCGGCCGGGCTGGTAAAAGTAAATCCATCAGCGAGAATAAGCTCTAGTGAATGCCAATCTTTTTTCTCATAAGCACCATAATATTCTTTTATGAGGTTTTCGTTTTTCGCTTGCGCTGTTTTGGCAGGTTTCATACAAGAAAACATCACCAAGGCTAACAATACAATACTTGATTTCATAACTGTAATATTTAAGCTGTTTATGTTTCAATATATCGACCATACAAAGTTTAAAAATAGAAAAAAATAATTGCTAAATATAACCGAACAGCATTTTATATTCGATTTGTACAGAAATTTAAATACTTTCTCCTTTATGTATATTTTAATACAATGCTGTATTCAGTTTTGATTGAAGAATACTAACATCCTTTCCGTTACTTATGTAAAGACATAAACTATAATTTAAGTGCTCATCGTTCAATTCGAAACTGATTGCAGGGCCTTCTCCCAGCTGTTTCATTGATACCGGATTGCCGTAAATATCATTTTTGATCAATTCCCATGTAAAAATAAAATCCCCCTCCTCCTGCCCATTTGCAATTTTCCAATAGCCATTTTTTAAAATAAGTGCATGGTAGGTTAACCTTGTATCTGGCAGTATAGTTATAGCGGGCAAAAGAATTTTAATTTGAGGAAAATCCACCTGTTTTGATCCGGCATTCCAATTGTTTCTCAGCTCTGTTAATCCTAATTTATTTCTTCCAAATTTATCTTTCAGGCCATCAAACGTTACATAATTTTTAGTTTCCTGATCTTGCCAGTTTGCAATAAATACAGCGGTCTTTTTATTCGAAATGGTCAGATATTTTGAGCTGCTTATTTTGCTGAAAAAATAAGCTGTTTGTAGTTTCTCGATCTGGTCCTGTTCTGTTGATTTTTCCGACATCACCAATCCATAGGCATCGATCTCAGGTATATTATTTTGAAAGATAGTAGTAATGGGTATTAAAAATTTATCTGCATCTACATCAACTGTAACAAGCCTTAGCGGATCTGCGGCTTTGATATCCACAATTAATTTCTTTAACCACCTTATATAAGTTTCCTGATGAGAAAAAAGTTCCGGCTTAGCATAATACAGGCTTAGTTTTTCAGCAACCGTATTGCCAATATTCCAGGATATGATATTCTTATTTGACTTTAATTCCTTGATCGTTCCTATTACCTTTTTTGCAAAAGCAGCAAAAGCCCCTTTGTCTGATATAAACTTATAATCATCCGGCATCCAAAAACTGTAATTCACTTTTAATTGTTCCTGATCCGCAATACTTAAAATATTGCGATCATAAATGCCGGGGCCATACCATTTAATTGTATTGAATCCAGTTTGCTTTATTTCTTTAAAATCATGTATCAATTCTTTCTTTGTTAATGCGTGGTAGTCAATAGTCCAATTTTGCCCCTTGCTGTAATTGATACCTTTTATTGATTTAAACCATTCTGGCAAATCTTTTCTTGTGTTACCCGCAAAAATACTATCCATCGACAGCTCTCTAAAGCTGTTAATGGGAAGCATATCTTTTTTATTCATAAACCCTGCTAAGAGACCCATGTTTGAAATTCTCCAGTCTAATATGCTTGCAATTTTAGGGTCCGGCGTGTTCCTGTCAATACCGGTATTAAACAAAACGAAGGCATTGATCTCAGGGAATCTTGTTTTCATTTTTCCGAAAGCCTCCGAGAACCATTTCTCTTGATCTGCACCCGATTGTAATGTGCCCATTTCTGCAAGCATCACCGGGAGACCGGATTTGTAAATGGTATTATCATGAAAAGGAGCATACAGTTCAGCCATTGAATAATCTTTTTTATCAGGATTCAGGTAGCTATAATTTAAGTTTGTAACAGCAAGCCAGTCTACATAATCCTTCCCCGGAAAATAGGAATCAACAGCATCGGGTTTCCATGGATTCCAAACCCATATTGCATTCCAAACTCTGTTCTTTATAAAATATGCATGCACATATTTCCAGGCATCTTTAAATTCATCGGCTGTATTATCGCCGGTTTGCGACCATGGATAATAGGGATTATCGGCTTCGTGTGCGAAACGCAGAAAAACAGGGTGATTCAGAGATTTGATCTGCTTAGAAAACCTGTCGATATACCGATCATATTCTCCTTTTGAAATTCGCTGGAATACTTTCTTTTCTTTATCGATGATAGGGTCATTCTTTGTTCCGATAAACAGTTTTTGCCAGGGTTCCCATGTTATCATAGGAATTGACTGATTACGGTATATAGAATCCATGAACCGGAATGGTAAATAGCATTGCCCCTCATCGCCCCAGGGTATGTATAAAGAAATGATATTGAAATGTATCCTGCTATTTTGCTCTAATTGATTGATTGTTTGAACAGTAGATAATCCATTGGGCTGCTGGGGAGCAAATATTCCTGAAAGCATGATCTCTGTACTGTACTTTATTGGTTGAACCGAATCTTCCTTAAAAACATTTCTTGTCTTTATAAAATAAAGAAGAAGACAAGTGGCTAAGATTGTTATTGGAACTGCAATATTCCTGAGAGCTGCATAGACCCTGCGTCTTAGTTTCCAAAATAGGCCTTTATAAAAGAAAAACTGTTTTACTACTAAACGATCGCTGTTTCGATGCCTCCAATATGCCCTGATCTTGTTTTGCAGGCCTGCAGCGATCGTGAAGAGTAAGATGAGGCAGTTGATACAGGCAAAGCCCGACATGATCAATGTATAAGGACTCCAGTCTGTTAACAAACCATACATAACAGCAGCAATGGAAACAAGGATCAATACGATATTAGGAATATAGATCAGCCAGTCATTTTTTTCTTTCCCGTCTTTTGGTGTAGGTATATAGGGTACTTTCTTTCGGATGAGCGTATACAAAAAACCCAATATAAAGATCCACCATGTTCCAATCATCAATAATCCTCCCACGATATGAAATCCCCTTTCTTCATCTTCCATCACCCAGGTTTGCACAAAATGCCTGATCAATATGATTGACATGGCAAGTGGAAAACCAATGATGGCAAAGTCAACCATTCCCATTTTAAAAGGGATCACATCCATGGTTAAGGAGAGTATCGGTACCAAAAAATTTAATAAAAAAATCAGTCCTGCTAAATAATACATGGGTATAAATCCATAATGCAGTTTCTGTTTCCAGCTAAACTGTTTAAACAATTTCGGATAGCTGGTAACCAGCAATTCAAAAACACCACGTGACCATTTTAATTGCTGACTGTAATAAGCACTTAATGTATTTGGAACTAAGCCCCTTGCCAGCACTTCCGGCACATAAATCGATTTCCAGCCTTTGGCATGTAAGTGCATGGCAGTATTCATATCTTCTGCAAGCCCTGCAGCATGACCACCAATAGATTCTAAAGCCTTTCTTCTAAAACTGCAGTTTGCTCCTATGGCAAGTACCGTTTCGTATTTATTCATGGTCATCATGATCGGGCCATAAAACTGATAGGTTTGTTGTGCTGCACCTTTGGCGATCAATCCATCATCTATATTTTTGTAAGCCTGCACAATTTGTACAAACCCTATTTCTGGATCATTAAAATGATTTACAATGGGGTCTAAAAATTCGGGAAAGGGCACATGATCGGGATCAAGTATGATGCACAATTCACCCGTAGACCGGCTTAAAGCATGATTGATATTCCCTGCCTTTGCATTTATTTTTATTGTTCGTGTAACATGATTCACCCCTATCTTTTGACAGAGTTCCTTTAAATAAGGATCATCCGCTTCATCACATAAATAGGTGGTATGAGGATAGACAATTGCCTGAATCGCATACAGGGTTTCCTCGATCATTTCATAAGGCTCACCTGCACAATAGGTGGTAAATATGTCAACCGTATAAATTCTTTCTTGTTGAGCAACGGGTGGTATCGTGATAAATAAATAATGGATCCACTCATATAATATCTTACAACAAATAAATACAATGAATATGATCAGCATCCAATACAATGCTGCATAGCCGATCACTGCTTTGTGTAAAATCTTACTCAGGAAAAAATACATGCTTGTAATACCTATCACGATCATCAACCGCAATGTGAACAATTCCTGCCTTGTTGGTGGCTTAACAGGCTCTACTCTCTTTATCATTGTTTGTTCGGTATTACATAAAAAGGAATATTACAGTTTGCTATATTCCCATATTGATCATAAATAACAGCAAATAATCTATAAGGTCCTTCCTTAACAGGAGCAATTAAATCAGTTCTCAATCCTTTTGAATTAAAGATTCTTCCACTGAGGGCCTCAGGTCTTATTGTATTGCTTTTGCCATTCTTCTTATTCCAGTCCTCAGGATATATCTCCCATTTGATACTAGTGATCGCAGTATCGGGCTGCAGCAAAATGATCTCCGCATGAGCGGTGTCGGCAGGCTGAAATATAATATTTGCAGAAGCATCTTTATGATCTATCAGGATGCTACTGATTTTAGGAGGACCATTCTTATTTATCTTACCGGTCCAGATATATTTTGCAATGGAAACTGCCTCCGTTTTATTTCCATACTCATCAAACATGCTGAACCAGGTATGTGTGGTTTCCTGTTTTTGTCCCCAGTAAAAAATGAAAGATCCCAGCAAACGGGAATCCTCAATCGGCATACTCTCTTTGTATCTTGTAAAATATTGTGCAGCTTTCTGTGTACTTGAAGGCTCAATATAGGCAGACCATGCTGTTTGCGGCTCATCACCCCAGGGTCCGTTATTGCCCCATTCTGTGATCATGTAAGGCCCATTCCAAAGCCATGAAAACCGTTTTAGATCGCGCTTTAAATAACTAAGCCTGCCAAAAATATTAAACGAAATAATATCAACATCCGTCCTGAATTTCAGATTAAATATTTGCGAGGGCTGGAAATTAACCATCGTTGTCGTTACCGGATGATCGGGATCATCCTCATGTATCATATCCACAATATGATTGAATGCTTTGTAAAAATTTCGATAAGATAAACTATAGGGAAAATAAAGTTCATTGCCTACACACCACATTAATATACTTGGATCAGTTTTATATCGATTGACAAAAGCTTTGATGGATTGATATTGCTTAGCAACTTTTGAAGGATCATTATAATAAAACAAATATTCACTCTCATAAATCGGCAATCCAACAATTACTGCAATATTATTTTCCTTGGCTTTTTGTAATACTGTTGCCAGATTTGCCGTGTCCCATATTCTGATCGTATTACCACCTGCTTCTTTTAAAGATTCAATATTAGTATAACCGCCGGCCCCTTTTATTGTATATGGTTTGCCGGCTTTATACAAACGATATTTTCCATCTTTATGATCGATATAAGTATTTGGCTTTTTAGTATTGGAATGATGTGATGAACAACCTACGGATAAGAACGTAAGAGAATAGAGTAAAAAAAAGCTTGTATTCTTAATCGACATACTCATCCATTAAATTTATGAATTAAACAAATAAATGCAGTCAATTACAATAGATTTCTCAGCAATATATCTTTTCGAAAATTTTTGATGCCAAAATTCAGTGATTAATTAGATCTAGGATATTATGAACAAGTTATCTCAGATTCCGGGTTGTTTTAGAGACAGTTACAATTGAATTGATTAGCGGATCAGTATCTTTATGGAAATAATAGAAATGCTGCATAAGAAAATCAGAGTACTAACCCCAAAACGATTAGGGATCATTTGTATTCTTTTTTCAATTTCGAGTTCAATTTCAATGTTTTTTGTAATGGATAAATTCTGGAAATTTCTATCGATGTCTTTGATATGGGGAATGATCTCTTATTTTATCTACCTGAATTACAAGAAACACTTTGATAAATATTGCAAAAAATAAATTCACAAAGTCTTTTAAAAATACGATGATGAAAAGAACGATACTTACCTGTTTATTGTATGCATGCAGCCTTTTAATGACAGCATCTGCAAATCCTATACAAATAACAAGAGTGGAGCCGGAAAATTGGTGGGTAGGCATGAAAAATAAAACTTTGCAGATACTGGTTTACGGACCTAATATTGGCAATGCTAAAGTGACTATAACTTATCCCGGTGTTACACTAAAAGAAGCTGCGAAGGTCGAAAGTCCGAACTATGTTTTTATCTATCTAACCATTGCTCAAAATACAAAACCCGGCTTGATACCCATTCACTTTACGGATGGCAAGGATACATTCACTTATAACTATCCGATCAAAGCGCGTACCGATAAAAGCGGTGCAATGGGCTTTAATGCTGCTGATGTTTTATACCTGATCACACCCGATCGATTTGCGAATGGCAATCCTGCTAATGATGACCTGGAATCGGTTAAAGCGAACCGTCAAAACCCAAATTCCCGCCACGGCGGAGACCTGGAAGGGCTATCCAAACACCTGGACTATTTAAAAGACCTGGGCATCACTACCGTATGGCTTAATCCTACGCAGGAAAATAAAATGCCCGGAGGCTCCTACCATGGATATGCAATAACCGATTTTTATAAAATGGATCCTCGTTTCGGCAGTAATGAGGAATTTAAAACACTTACCAAAACCGCACATGAAAAAGGCTTGAAAATGGTGATGGATATGGTGCTAAACCATTGCGGCAGTTCGCACTGGTGGATGAAAGATCCTCCTTCAAAAGATTGGATAAACAATAACGGCGTTTATATGCCTACCAACCATGCTACAGTATCAGTAATGGATGTTCATGCCTCGCCTACTGAAAGAAATACATTTTTAAATGGCTGGTTTTCGCGCCAAATGCCGGATATGAACCAACGCAACCCGCATCTGGCCACCTATTTGATACAAAACAGTATTTGGTGGATTGAATATGCCCGTATTGATGGCATCCGACAAGACACTTATTCATACATGGATTTTGATTTCCTGGCTCGTTGGAATAAGGAGGTTTATGACGAATACCCCGACTTCAACATTACAGGCGAAACATGGTATAATAAAACTACCTCATCGGCATGGTGGCAAAAAAATTCGATCCTCAGCAAAAAAAACCCGGGCCTAAAAACGCCAATGGATTTTTCACTAACCTTTGTTATGCAAAATGATGCTTTTAGCAGTACGACCGACAATGGCTACTTGGGTAATCTCTTTGAAGATATAGCGCAGGATTTTATCTATCCCGATCCCTCTAATCTCCTGATATTTTTAGATAATCATGATATGAGCCGCATTGTAAGAAAAGAAGACAGCGATCTCATACGCTACAAACAGGGCCTTGCATTTTTATTAACTACACGCGGCATACCCCAAATATATTACGGCACTGAAGTTTTAATGACCGGTACCAAACAGGAAGGCGACGGAAGATTAAGAAAGGATTTTCCCGGCGGTTGGCCTGATGATAAAATTGACCAGTTCTCAAAAAGCGGACGAACAGATATGCAGAATGAGGCATGGAATTATATGCAAAACTTATTGCAATGGCGCAAAACAAGTGTTGCTGTTAAAGAAGGGAAACTAATGCATTATGCGCCTAAAAATGGCATTTACGTATATGCGCGCATGAAAGACGACCATACAGTTATGGTGATTTTAAATAGTGCATTGACAGATCAAACGGTGAAGATGGACCGCTTTAGTGATATAATTGGAAAAAACACAATGGGCAAGGATGTGATCAGTTCCAAATCATTTGAACTTAAAGATGCTATAACCATACCCGCTAAGGGCGAATACATATTGGATCTAAGCAAATAAATAAAATAGTTTAAAATATTATTTTTGATAGGTTGCAATAGCTCTTTTCTCTGAATAGAAGCCTTTAGACTAGACAATTGTGGTTGTTGCAATCAAGTAACGCAGCCCCGGTTGGGTGTTTTCACCAACCGGTTTAAAAGGCGCAACTTTTCTCTGATGGTGAACCTGAATAATGGATCCTGTAAAAGTTGAAGAACCGGAATGCCCGCCGTATTGATCTCTTACCTTATCAATTTAGTCTCCTCATTATATTAATTCGTATCATTTAACTCTGTACAACTCTCCATCCATATCTATATTATTTCCGCTAGCCCTCTTATGCGGTAAATGATAGCGCAGTGATATCCTGAATTGTGCCCCGCTTTTTATACCCGTCGCATACAAAGTTGTCCTGGTATCACTGGTGTTCGTGAACTTCATTGTCCCGCCACTCAGTAACCCCGCTTCTGCATCAAAACTGAATTCTCTGGAAAGTCTGTAATAAAAGGATGAGCCAGCTTCAAATTGTCTTAACCCCATATAGATGGAGGAAGTGGTTGAACCAAAATAACCCTGGTTCAACAACTGGAACCTGTCACCCGAAGGCCTTGCAAAGAAGGAAAGCCCCATCTCCTTATTCAGCCGGTCTGTGACCTGCAGATTCAACGGTAAAATCGCTGATACAGACCAGGAACTGCCGCTGAATTTTTTACGGATTCCCAATACGGGCAATAACATGGGTCTGCCATATAAATACGTGAATGCAGCACCATACTGGAATGAAAGCGTTGGGCTGCTGGTATGGTGTACAATGAATGAACCGGAAAACCGGGGTATAGCGTCGTGGTTTTGTAAGGTCTGCCCATCAGCAGAGATGCCCATATTGGCATCGGCCTGAATAATATTGGACCTGCCATTATAAAAAAGCCCCCCAATCCCTGCACTCCCCCCATAAAAATTTCTTTGGCCATCTAAAAATTCAATGTCTTTACTGCCGGTAGTAAAACTACCATGTGCAGATACCTGAAAAAAATGAGCATGGCTATCTTTTGATGGTTGCGTTGAGACTTTATCGCGATTGCCAAACAGGGGCAGGCTCAGATGTACATTCATGGATCTGCTCTTAAAACCGCCACTGGTATCTTTTAAAGGCCTTTCCGGAGTCTCAGTAAATCCTATTGCGAGAGTACCTCCCGTAAGATCCGTTCTTTGGGCAGTGGTCTTCAAGAAAAGAAAAAGAACGCCTGAAGCGAGCAAAAATATTTTAAGTTTCAAGAATAAATGTTTTATCCGCTAAAATAATGCTGTGTATGAATATGATACTTAATAATTGGAATAACTGCAAAATAAGGATTCATAAGTTAATGAAATGTTGTGAAGCCGGTATTCTTCTGTCAAAAAAGATGAATGGCAAACCATCAGCCTATTCAGTACACTCACTCCGGAGCGCTTTTCCGGTAGTTGCTGCCAATAAAACCCTTTTAAAAATCCTCAAAAACGTTCTGTTATATTGCATAAGAACTCCATTTTCAGATTTAAAGGAATTTGAAGTTGAATGATGCGTAATCTCAAACAAAGGGTCGTTTTTTGGTACTCAGATAAAAATGATAAGACTCATGAAATAAACAATAAATCTAAGAATGATTTTATTCCGAAAAATATTCTTCTAGTTTATCAATTGCAATTTTTAAACCGTCTTCATTATTAATTTTCGTAGCAATTTCTAAAATATTTTTTTGTATTAAGGAAGTTTCTGTCATTTCAATTGCTCTCAATAATTTTTGAGAAGTTAATTTTTTAAAGGGAATATGTACACCTAATTTTTTGCCTTCAATTAATTTTCCCCACCAAGGTTGATCGCCAAAAACCGAAACAATAATTGCTGGAATCTTTGCTTTTAAAACTGCTGCTGTTGTTCCTGCACCACCATGAATCATAGCAGCTTTACATTTTGGAAATAACCATTCATGATTAATACTTTTTAATACAAATAAATTTTCATGTTGAGGCAAATTTTCAATAACCGACCATCCTTTGCAAAACACAATTCTTTCACCTGTTTTCAATAAAATTTCTTTAAGAATATTGCCAAATAATTCTGCATCAGGTACAGGCATACTGCCGAATCCCATATAAACAGGCTTTTTGCCCCGATTCAACCATTCTTCAAAACCATCAGGAATTTTATCTATCTCATTCGCTTCTCTGTTTTTTTCAGGCAATGTTAAGTAACCTGTTATATCGCAATTGCTCTTCCAATCTTTAGGTTTTGCAATTAACTGCGGACTGAATGCATATAAATTAAGAGCATTTTCTTTAGATATTTTATCAAGAATTGATTTTTTTGAAATAGGCAATCCAATTGAGACACGAAATTTATTTGCATCTTTTTTATTTAATTGCCAATACAAAAATCGAATCAATTTATGTGTTAAAAAATTATAACTTGGCGTATTAAAAAATGCAAAGCCTGCAAAAGGAAATTCTTTGGTTGGTGTTGTTGGCAAACTTAATTGCACTGTTGCCCATTTTTTATTTAATTTTTCAGCAATAGTATAAACGCCAACATTTGTTAAAACGTTTGCTATTAAAACATCGACTAACGCAGCAAACTCAAACATATCCTCACCAATTTTTTGTTGCATTTTATGTCCACCTTTTTGCAGATAACGTAAAAGGGTAAAAGCGTTTCCTGTTTTCAGTACTCGAATACCTTCAGCTGAATATAATAACTCTTCTACATTGCCATGAAGTGGATAAAAATTAATGCCAAAACCTTCAACAAAATCTTTAAAGTTTTCAGGAGCTGCTAAATAAACTTGATGTCCGCGTTCCATTAATCCTAATGCTAATGAAGCATAAGGCTGTACATCGCCTCTTGAGCCATAAGTAATTATTCCGTAATTCATATAAAGCCTAAATTACATTTTTTGTTGAACACTGATAAAAGTGTATAAGCGAGTTGCATAAATCAGCAAATTCTATTAAAAGCCCAATCAAGAAAATTTGTTGATTAAAATGTGTAAGCCGCAAACAATCGGTCGTTTTATGGGAGCATAAAATACAGGTATTAAAATGTTAAACCTTGTTTAGCGGCATATTTTTATTAAGTGTTTATGTTGGATTGTGTATACTTCTTTCACTTTGTTTTTTTATTTATTTCATCAAAACCATTCACATGATAGACCAATTGGGAAACCAATCCGTTTTTGTCTTTTACAAATTCTACTTTCATATTCATTCCCTTCAGAAAAAACAGGCTTTCACTTTCTGCATACAATTTAGATTTTTCAGGAACGGCTCCAGATGGTGTTACAATCTGTAATAGCCCATTTTCCAAAGTCACAATAGTTACATGCGCTTTATCGAGTGTATAGGTTCCTACATATTGCCGTAAAACCGTATCGGGTAAAGCTATTTCAATTGCTTCTTTATTGTTTTTATATGGCTTATTAAATACAATAGCCGAAAGCGCTGTAGACGTAATGATCATGTTTGCGAAATCAACACTCTTGCCTGTCCCTGAATTTTGAAGTATGATTATATTGACATCCTCATCCGGATAATACATGAAACAGGAGTTGAAGCCCGGCAATCCCCCCGTATGCATATAGCATTTCTTTCCAAAGTAGTGATTGATCCAGAAACCATACCCGTAATTACCTAAATGTGCTGTAAACATTTGTGTTAGAGAACTTTCTGATAACAGTTGCTGACTCTTGATCGAATTTGCCCATTTATATAGATCCCCTACTGTGCTATAAATTCCACCGGCAGCATAAGTAACCGTAGAGTCCCAACGTTGGGCCATGATCACTGTATCCCCATGAATTTTTTGATACCCAATAGCTTTCCTGTAATCCTTAATATTCCTGAAATTAAATCCCGAAGCGGTCATTTTCAAAGGGTCAAATATTCTTTCTCTTACAACTTGTTCATAAGACTTGCCTGTGATTTTTTCAATTACCATACCCAATAAGAAATAATCGGTATTATCGTAACTGAATTTTTTACCGGGCTTAAAATCTAGAGGTTTACCATAAAAAGCATCCAGTATTAGTTTTTTGTCTACAGGATTACAAACTACTGCAGAGTCTCCCGCTTCAATATCATTGATATAATTATAAATTCCTGATGTATGTTCCAATAGATTTTCCAATGTTATTCTGTCACCATACCGATAATCAGGAAAATATTTACTCAGTTTATCTTGTACGGAAAGCATCCCCTCTTCCTGTAATTTTAAAATAACTGTTGCCGTAAATTGTTTAGTCAGTGAACCAATTTGAAAAACGGTATTCGAATCATTCAACAGGTGAGCAGCTGCATTTTGGAATCCATAACTTTTTTGCAATATAATAGACCCTTTTTGCGAAATAAGTACAGATCCATTAAATTTAGAATCACCTGTGTTTGAGACAAGGTATTCATTTAGTTTCTTCGCCAAACTTTTCAAAGAAGAGGTATCTGTGAGTGGCTGAGCAATTAAATTACTGAAAAACAGTACGATGAATAGTGAGACTATTACTTGTTTCATTTTAAAAAAACTTCAGTTAAATGAATCTAAGTTTGAAATTACAATCTTACAAAGAGATAAACAGACTAAGCATTGATTCTTTTTTCGAAGCTCCATTAAAACAGTGGTTTAATGAGACTTTTTTGATCCTACTCCCAAAACTCATATTTTAAGGCCGTACATTTTTGTAATATTTATCTCACCTATACTTGTCTTTAATTGAAATATAGAATCCGGCAATATCATCAATATATGTCTGAGGTGAAGAAAAAATTAAGTTTGTTAATACTATTACAGTGAGGTCATCTTTTCGATAAATGAAAAAAGCAGCTCTGCCGCCCCCTGTAGGGCCTGCAACAGGGTGGTCTAATCGTGGGGCAATGGGCCAACCAAGACCATAGCCATTAAGCAGTTCCCCAAAACCTTCGTGTGATCCGTCATTAAGTAACCCGGGTGTCCAAAGCATTTCTAGACTTGCCTTTTTAATTAGTTTTCCTGCTTGCAGTTGTATTGTCCAATTTGCCAATTCTTCCGCAGATGTATTTATACCTACTGCTGTCCAAAGATATTTCGGCCAATTTCTTATATATGATTTTAAAGTATCTTTCATTATAACTGAATCATGAACAATCTGACGAAATTGATAGCTGCCTGAAAGGTTAGGAACAATATCTTTACTATCACCAAAACAACTATGCCTCATATCAGAAGGAATAAATTGATTTTGTTTAATAAAATCTGTAAACGAAATTCCGGTAAGCTTGTTTATGATCATTCCAAGTAAAACATAATTCATTTGGTTATATTGAAATTTTTCACCTGGCTTAAAAATTACAGGCAACCTGAAAACTTTTGCCAACGCACTATCTTCATTTATGTCAATCAAAATAGAATTCTTATCCCATATATCTGGCAAACCTGACATATGGGTTAGTAGTTGATACACTGTAACTATTTGCCATGAGACGGGAAGCTTATCGAAATAACTAGAGATGGGGTCATTTAATTTTAATTTACCGGCTTCTACTAACTGCATTACAGCTACTCCAACAAATGCTTTCGTTATTGAATGAACCGGAAATAGAGTTTTATTTGTTACCCGAACTGAATCTTCAAGGTTTGCTATACCAAAAGATTTAGAAAATACTGTTTTACCATGTTTCACAACTGCGACTTGCATTCCCGGTATTTTGCGGGTTTTCATTTGTTCAATAATAAAAGATTCCAACTTCTGGCTTAATGATTGTGAAGACGCTTTTTGTATCAAACAAAAAATTACCAAGGTTAAAGTAATTACGCTAAAAATGTTTTTTTTCATTTTAAATGAACAGTTTTAATAGGTATCACTAAATAACTCATATTTCTGGAAAAGAAGCTTTACACAATTTATCTAAAATATCAGTTTCATCACCGCAAACTTTATTAAGAAACTCAAACAAAGCTTCGGTTTATAAGACAGGAAGTACCGCTTTTTCGTATTCTACGGATTTTATAGAGGAAAGAGTGTTAATTCTCAAACAAACGGTGGTATTATGAGACTTAGGAATCGGAACATATTCATCATTTAAGCCCTTGAATTAGATAATAATAAAAAAAAGATACTGATTCACCTTAATTTCTAAATTGCCAGGTAGCTCATCATAAATACCCGCGCCTTTTAATCGCATGTATCGTAACTATACTAAAATACTATTTGCTCAATGAGTTATATGCGAAGACTGGAAAATAATTGATTATGTTTTCTAACAGAGCAATAATCTTTACTTGTCAAATCCAAAAAAAGCCTTACCTATCTTGATTGTTAATCTTGGATAATAAAATTGCCTGCCGCAACCTGTTTTCTGAGATCATTTAATTTAATAAAGTAAGCAAGCCATGCGATCAAAAAAAATACGATCATTTGAGTAATGATGATCCAATATTCTGAACTGATGAGCCGCAAACCCGAACCCATGATCCGCAAACGAGTAAATGCGCCGATCATGGGAGTGCTTGGGAAAATATAGGATATTGCTTTTAAAAACGGGGGCAATGCCTGTGCCGGCCAGGCCGCTCCGCTGATAAAAAAAACAGAGGGTGAAATAAATACCATGAATAATAAGGCATGAACTCTTTTTTGAAACATTACACCCAGTGCCATTCCTAAAAAAGTAATGCTGAATAAATAGGGTATCAGTAAAAAGAAAACAGGTAAGAATCCGCTTTTGTCTGGGAAATCAATGATCTTATAAAACAATCCTAAAATAAGAAATGAAGTAACAACATAAATAGAAACATATGCCGTTGATTGTCCCAACAACATTTTAAAACTTGCCCATCTTTGATCGATCGCTTTTTTTAAATAATGATATTTTTTTCTTTCGGCATGCTTGGCCCATAAAATACCGATACCGATCAATAATGTTTGCTGAATAACAATAATTAAAATTCCGGGAACAACAAATGATGCATACCCGCCGCTTGGATTATACAAACTGTACACAATTACATTCAAAGGTTCTCTTGCGTCGTTAGCCTGTTTCAATGTTTTGCCTTTCTGTAATAAATTTTTTATTTCAATTCCCGCACCCATTGTTTGTGAAGCATATAAACTTCCGGCCAATACCTGTTTATATAAAAGAAAATGTCCAGCATCGTTGTAAACGCTTATTCCTGCTTGTTTTCCGCTGTAAATATTTTTTTCGAAATCCGATGGAATTAAAATAACACCCGCAACATCCCCTTTATAAAATAATGTTTCAGCATCTTTCAAACTTGATGGTTTATATACAACCGTTAGCTGTTCGGTTGCATCAGCCATTCTGCTTAATTGACGACTGAGTGATGAATGATCCAGATCGACAACTGCAACAGGAATATCTCTCACTACTTCTTTCAAATATCCAATAGAATAAGCAATCGGGTAAGCGATCATTCCAAGGATAAACATAATAATAGCTCCATTATCGCGAAATGATTCTTTCAATTCACCGATAAAATATTTTGCGATCTGCGATAATCCGTTCACCAATGATTTAAACATAATATGCGTTTAAATTTTCCACCAGTACTTTTTATTTGATAAAATATATTTCAGTCGCGGAATAAAACAGCATCCTAATACAATAAACCCCGCCATGTACAACATTTGCGAATAACTGTTTGAAATATCTTCCGCTCTTAATGATTGTCCGGTAAAAATGATTGTCCAATAACTAATCGGAAATATTTTGTTTAATACTTGTGCCAATCCCGGCATACCGAAAGTTGGAAAAGTGAATCCGGCATAAGTGATTGCCAGCATTGTAAATACACTTGCCAAAGAAATAGCCAATCGCATGTTTTTTGTAAGTGTAATCAATACAATTGCAATTGACTGATAACTCAAGATCAACAAAAACTCCGACAATAATATTGTTGTTAAACTTCCCCTCAAAGGCAACCCGAGAATTACGAAGAAATCAATATTCATGCACATTGCAATCACACAAAAAAATAAAGTATATGGCAATAGTTTTCCAACCAATGCAATGATGATGCTGTTGTTCGCTTCCTCAAGCCATTTATCAGCAGTAGCATATTGCAGTTCGGAGCCGATGGCATATAATGTTCCGAATAGTGTAAAGACTGTAAGCATCACAGGAAGAAGAATTAATGTGATGAAATAAGCGTAACTATTAAACGGATTAAATAATATTTCTGAATGAATTGCGATCGGAATGATCTGCATCATTGCCTGTTTTTCTGTTTCACCGTTGCGCAAATGTGTTTGCAGTTTAATTCCGGCAGATAATGTTTTTATTGCTTTCTGAATGCCGCTGTTCAATAAACTTCCTTTAATAACATTCGCATTATTCAAATACAATTCAACGTTGGAATGACTTCCTTGTAAGATATTTCTTTCTGTTCCCTCGGGAATAACTAAAATAGCATCAACCTTTCCTTCATTCATTGCATTCTGTGCTTCCAATAAATTGGTAAAGTTTCTGCTGATAGATGCAATGGGCGTAGCATCTGTAAACTCAGCCGCTTTTCTTGAAATAGAAGTATGATCCAGATCAACAACAGCAACAGGCAGCTTTCGGGGAACGCTCGAATAAAAAATGGAAGTGATTAAAAAAAAAGAAAATAAAGGACCGATAAAGACTACAAATAAAGAAGCTCCTTCACCCGTAATTTTTTTCAACTCTCTTTCAAATACCTGTATAAAATGATGTTTACTTGGCATGATTTATTTTTTTGAAACCCTTACATCTGCCCAGTTTACAATGGCACTCATACCAGGTCGAAAGCCAACCACTTCCTCTACAGGAACTGCGTGCACTTCAAAAGTTTTCATATCAAAATCGCCCGATGTTTTTGTTGCATTCCATGTTGCGAAATCTCCTAAACTATGGATATAACTTACTTTCAATTTGATCACTTTATTTCCCAATGCAGGAAATTTTGCTGGGAACACCGTTCCCATTTTAATATCAGCCAACAGGTCTTCTCTTAAATTAAACGTTATCCAAATATCTTTTAAATTAACGATCGTAACAACAGGATAACCTGCAGAAACCAATTCACCTGACTCTGCAATGATGTTTGAAATCTCTCCGTCAACGGGTGCATAAATGGCAGTTTCTTTTCTGTATGATTTTACTTCTTCAATCGCGCCTACAGCTCTCAACACCATTGCATTCGCTGCATCTTTATCTTCTATCCGACTCCCTTTTTTAGCCTTTGTCCAAAGGGCCTCAGCGGCATTTTCTGTTTCTTTTGCAGCTTTATATTGTGTTTCTGCTTCATCCTTTTTTTGTCCGGGTGCAACACCGTCTTTATATAAATTATTGATTCGGTCAAATGTTTTCTTGGCAAGTTCTGTTCCCGCCTGTGCTTTTTTATAATTGTTATATGCTGCCTGAATGTCTTCAATCTGTGCTCCCGCTTTCGCTTTATCACTTTGTGCTTCTGCGCCTTTTAGTGCAGCATCTGCCTGTGCTAATTTTGCATCAATTTCCGGACTGCCGAAAGTAAACAGTAATTGTCCTTTTTTTACTGAATCGCCTTTATGAATAGGCAGGAGATCAATGCGCCCAACTAATTTCGATGCCACTTTTATTTGAGTAGCATCTACTTCGCCTTGCACTTCTAATACTTTTGGTTTTGAAATAATTATAATGGAATAGCCGATGAATACAACAAAAGCTATTATTCCTATTGCGGCAAATACAATTCCTTTTTTATTCATGATAAAACAATTAGCGGTAAACAATTAATTTTTTGATTGATACGATTCGGTGATGACTGCAGGTTTATTTTGATAAGAAGAAAATTGTTCTGGGATCCCTGCATATTGTAGTATTTGTGACAGTGTTTTATCAAAACCATACATCGCTTCGAGTCTTTCTATTCTCACTTTTGATAACGCCAATCTCGCATCAACAACATCAGTTGCGTTTGTCATTTCTTCATGAAATGCTTTTTCACGAACCCGTAAATATTCTTCAGCATACTTTTTAGCGGTGGTTAATTCTGCTAATTGTTCGCGATACATTTCAAGTTCATTATATAATTTATCAATCATCGTTGCGATATCTGATTGGGCTTTTTGTTCGACTTCTTTTACCTGATCGGTTTTATAAGATGCCGCTTTTATTTTTTTATCCCGAGTTGCTCCGTCAAACAAGGTCCATTTAGCACCAACACCAACCATCCATGTTGGCAAATATGGAGAAAGGTCTATGTTGGCAAGATTATAAGTCCCCTGTAAAGCAACGGTAGGCAAACGATTCGATCTTTCTGCATTATATCCTTCGATAGACAATTCCTTTTTAGTCTGCACCTGTTGCAACAATGGATTATTTTTTAAAGCATTTGATTTAAAATAATTAACAGGTTCTATCGAATCGAGATAAAATAATTCGTTGGCAGGAATGATATTCGCATTCTCACTTATTGCGAGTGTATTAACAAGTGCCTGATTAATGATGAACGCTGTATGTTTTGCTTTATTTAATTCTCTTTCTGCCTGGGCATGGTAAACCTGTGCATTTAACACATCGGCGTGAGCAATTAATCCTTGCTTCTCCACTTTAATTGCATCGTTCAAATGATTTTGCATTCCGTTTAAAACATCTTGCCGCACTTTAACAGCCTGTTGTGCCAGACAAAGTCCAAAATATCTTTCAGCCAACTCACTCAGTAGTTCACCACGTTTTTGCTGTATTAATTCATCTGCTTCTTTTTCTTTTATACCTGCAGCTTTGTTAGCTGCATTTATTTTTCCTCCCGTATAGATCGGCAACATTGCAGTTGCTGCAATCGTTCCAAAAGCTTTTTTCTGAATGGTTTGATCCCATTCAGCAGCTTGAACCTGTTGCAAACCTTGCTTTAATTGTCCCCGAACCACTTGTGTTGAAGCTGCATCAGAAAGACTCCCAACTCCTGAAAAACTTCCATAGTTGCTTAATGTACTGTATAAAGGAGTGATCGCGTCTCTTACAGGAGTAAGATCAAGATGAATATCATCCGACATTAAAAAATATCCAGCGCTTATTCCAACATTTGGCAATCGCAAAGCTTTTGCAGCTTTTGTTTCTTCCTGATTTTCTTTTTTCAGAAAATCGACCTGCTTTATATTGTGACTGTTGCGAAGTGCAATATCAGTAGCTTGATCAAAACTTAATTTTCCGTCAGCAGATAATTGTTGCGCATTTGATTGTTGCCCGATTAACAGTAAGGTTATTATCAAAAGGGGAATTGTTTTTTTTTCAAACGTCATATTTTTTGATTTTATTTAGATGGAAACCGCCTGCCAGCAAGCTTCCAATAATTGTTCTTTAGTTGCCTTCTTTTTCAGGTCTGTTTTGCCGGCAATAAACAATTTCATCATACTAACAATCGGTCCATAGGATAATGCAATTAATAATGTTTCCGGTAGGTTTTTCACTTTCTTTTCTTTTTTAGCTTCTTTGATTATTTTTTGAAGCGGTTCTAGGATAGCCATGTTTTCTTCTTGCGTTTCTTTGAAGATAAATGGGGAATACGTGTATTGTTCTATAAAACTGAAGCATTCGGGGTTTTCAATATAATAATCAACAGCATTATTCATCATGTCGAAATAGTTGGACTTAAATGACCTTCCTTTTTCATATCCCTTCAAAACATTAGTGTTGAACTCGAGGAATTTTTTTTTATACAGTTCATTTATTAATTTCTCTTTACTGTCAAAATACAAATAAGTGGTCCCTGCAGAAATACCAGCAGCTGCTGCAAGTTGTTTCATATTTAGATGATAAAACCCATACTGATTTACCAACTTTAATGTTGTTTTTAGGATGAGTTCCTTTTTATTCATTGGGCAAAATTATATTAATAATGAATGAACGTTCATTTTTGATGCATGACTTTTATCATAAATAAAGTCCGTAATTGCAGGGCTTCAGTATTTTATAATTTATTTTTATGGTGATTACTATTCTATAGGAGCGGCAGAAATTTTTCAAGAAATAAGTCGTTTTATGGGAAAAATCCCCATTTGGTAAGTTTGAATTTACTCTTATATTACATCTATGAAAAATATCTTGACAAACCTATAAGACCAGAAAATCTACAAACGTATATGCTCAAAAAATCAAACATACTTTTTATTATCATTTCTTTATTGCCGATAATGGTATTATCATTCATTTATAATAGTCTTATTCCTTTTCCAAGCACAAAGATTTTCAGTAGTAATGGAATAGTTTTGAGTAAGGCTGAGTTTGTCTTTGTAATTATAGTGGTTTCTCTGGTTGGGTATATAATATCAGTCTTCATATCATCAAAACTCAGTTTTCTAACCTCATTATTTAATCCTTTCTTTATTAGGATCTTAATGAATAGTCTTTTCATAGCATTAACGATACTTCTACTTTTTTCAAATATTCATTAATAGTTCGGCTTATATAACTTTTAATGCTTCTTTTTGAGAATCAAGGGGATTTACCTAAGAATGAAGGCTAATTCTCAAACAATGGGTCGTTTTATGAGATTGTAATTTAGCCCAACTTATAATGAAGATGTAAACATTTTTGACTGAAGTACTTTCTTTATTTATATTCTACAGTCCAATTATTGTCCTCCAATTGGTCTATTGTATATTCAAGTCTTTTTAAATAAACAGAGTTTGACCAAATGTCTTTCCAATTGTATTTACCAGATGTAAAAACGTTAACTGGAAAAAAATAAACAACAAGTTTCTTACTAGGATGATGTTTAATTAAACTTTCCCATTTCACATTAAATGTCCTAATTTTTTTATGCTCATCATGAGCAATAAAATATATTCCCCTTTGAGCTTCTTGATTTACGTTCAATTGAATTACTTTGTCCTGATATTTTAACTTTTCTGTATTCCTTAATGTGTCTGTCGAAATCGTTTGAAAATAATTAGTCTCGTTTTCTATAATAAATGCAATTGAATCTTTAGAACTATTCGCAACGGTCAACTTATTATCAATAAAATCACAACTATAAAAGGAAATTGTAGAAATAATTATTAATAAACTAATAAAGAATAAGGATTTCCAATATGGGGTTAAAGGGATTTTCTCCATAGATGTAAAATAAGGATAATTTCAAACTTTTTTAATCGGGATTTTTCCCTTTGTCTAAAATTTAGTCTCACTAAAACGTTTCTTTAGTGATACTCCTGTTTTATTAATCTGAGTATTACCATTAACATCCTAGCAATTCTATACAGCTTTCCCAAATAAACGTCCCATTAATCAAAGTCTCATAAACTCAATATCGTAGGTTTATTTGGGAATTTTTTAAGCTGATTGCCGGCTCCTATTTATTCGTAATTGATCCTTAGTAAAAGCTTGGCAACAATAGATCACTGTGCAGTATTCCGTCTGATAAACAGATTATTCGAGCATGCAAATAATCCATGCTGCGAATTATTATCGAGGTTCTTGAATTTCCCTTTTAAGATACTTTGTCCCGTACTCGCAGGATTATTACCCCTTCCCAATGGCCAGTAACCCCTTGTATCTTTTATTTCGACCTTTGCAATGCCGGCAATATGTAATCCAAAGTCGGTACAATTATTACTGTTTAGATTATATCTTTTGCTTCCAGTTTCTTCTATAAAATCGAGGATGGCGATAAATTGTTTTTGAGAAACGAATTTCCCTACCACTTCATCCCAATCGTGCAATGCATCATCCTTAAAAACAGAATTGGTGGAAGGCATTAACGGCGTTCCCGAAAGCAGATTATCTTTTTCGGGATAGAAGCCGAATGTTTTGCTAACAATACTACTATCGGTATTGAACTTGGTTAGTGTAATAAACGTATGGCCTACTTTACTGAACTTTTCAAAAATATTGTCTTTGCCTGCTGTTGGCTGTTTGATATGTATCAATACCCCAAAAGAAATCGCAGGCTTATCATCATAGAATGCATCTGTAACCGCATCATATTCTGTAAAGGGCGAATCTTCGGCAACTGGATTATTATTTAATGCAACAGTGTCTTTATGCAGGATCAATGAATCAATATTCGTATCCGAAAAAATAGAAGCGGTTAACGAATCTTCGATACGATTGATATTGTAAAGGTCTGCCATGCGAGCATCGGCTGTAGTATCTACAGAAAATATTCTTTTACGCTTACGTTTAAAAAATGTTTGCTGGTAAACATATCCCGTTTTATAAAAACATTGCAAAGCCAGCGGGTATTGTTTCAGATGTGCAAACACAATGGCCAGATCGTAATAGAGATGCGAAAGATCTTTATCGTCGTTCAATGTGTCTTTCAGCCGAAGGGAATGTTCTAAACTTTCCAGTGCCTTTTTATTGTTCCCGTGAGCAATGAATGCATCCCCCAAACTAAGGAAAGCCAGAGCTTCTGCATTGCCGTCATGAATCTCTTCCGAATGTTTCAATAATTTTTCGGCAGCATGAACAGAAAGGATCTTTTTGCGTGCAGAAACATATCCCGCATCCGACAGCTTTAAAGGATCTACAGAGATGGAATCAGGAAATACTGCATTGATGGGACGGGTAGCTGTATCTGTCTGAGCAAATAGATCAACTGAGATGCCAGAGGACAAAAGGATTATGAAAATCAGATAATAGAGCTTACTCATCAATTGCTTTTGTGCCGAATTATTTACTATATCAAATTTATAGACTTATGATGTTAATAAAAACATATACCTGAATACAATTGTCTTTATGTCGTTGTTGGTTGAATTTTAAGGCAGATATCCATATAGCTGCCGTCATAGCGAAGCATGTAACGGAAACCTCAGCTTTATACAAATGCATTTACATGCTGTGGCTATCTCACTTTTAAATAACAGATCACCACGCCATGAATTAGTTCCTGCCCAACTTTTTCATATTCACATCACATGGCTCGTGATGACAGTGCTCCATCGGCTACTGTCATAGCGAAGCATGTTACGTTAACAATATCGCTATACAAAAATATCAAACATGCTGTGGCTATCTCACTTTTAAGGATGAGATCACTACGCTATGAGATAATTCCCTTTTCATTTTTTCATATTCACATCACCTGGCTTGTGATGACGTTTATTCTATTTGCTTCTGCTGGAGAAAAACCAGCAGAAGCAAAAAAATCAGCGTAAATCAATTCCATCTGTGTCATCGGTGTGCTATCAATGTCTTTTTTTATTGATAGGAACAACAATGATGGGCACCACCGAATGCCGGATAATATATTCTGCAGTACTTCCTGTTACCAAATGCATCATGCCTGTTCGGCCATGCGTACCCATCACAATAAAGGTCGTATGCTTTTCTATGCTGAGATCGATGATATCTTCTTTAGGATCGCCGATGAATGATACGATCTCCGTAGGCACATCGCTATGCCTTTCTTCTACTTCTTTCAATGACTTCAGTGCAATATCTTTACGGGCTTCCCACTGGTTCTCAAAAACCTGACCTGTATCTAAAGGAACATAATCAACAAATTTATTGATAATCGTCACTAATGTAACCGATGCATTGATCTTCTTTGCTAGGGCATATCCTACTTTTTCTACTTCGGGAGAAAACTCACTGAAATCAAGTGCCATTAAAATATGATTCATACAATAGGTGTTAGCATGAAATTATTCGATCGTCCATTCCATTTCTGCCTCATCTAAAACAACAGGTTTCTTTTTATTCCTGAACAGTACCAACAAAGGTATCAGCAATAAAAAGAATAAACCCAGATAAGTGAACAGATCTTTATACGTTAAAAAAGTGGCCTGTCCGAATATCGTTCTTGAGATCAAACCATACGCATTTGCAGTAGCAGATTGTAAATCGAATCCTTTCCCTACAAAAGCATTGGTCAGCATTTTCACCCTTTCCTGTGTGGCCGGATCGGTTGCAGTAATGTTTTCCGACAGATAAGAATAATGTTTAGTTGTATCTACACTGATATAGGTTGTGATCAATGCAATACCGATACTGCCCCCCAACTGTCGCACCATATTACTTAAAGCAGTGCCCTGCGGTATTTCAGTACCCTCTAAATTGGATAAGGAAATGGTGGTGAGCGGAATAAAGATCAATCCCATGGCAAAACCACGAATGATCAGGGGCCAGAAAAAGTCATGCTCACCTATCTGTGTATTCAACATACCCATACTGTAACTGAAAACGAAAAATAATAATAAACCCAAGCCTGCATATACAGCAGGATGTACCAGCTTTCGTTTTAGCAGAATACCTACAACGGGCATCATCACTGCGGTTGCCAAACTTCCCGGCAGCATAAGCCATCCTGTTTGTAATGCCGTAAAACCCAATAATCCCTGGCAAAATATAGGTATCACCAATGTAGTTCCATACAAACCGAAACCCAGCACAAAGTTGAATAAGGTACCTGTTGCAAAAGATCGGTTATTGAATAGTCTCAAATTGACCATCGGATCTTTTTTAACCAATTCACGGTACACAAAAAACAATCCTGTTACCAAAGCGACCGCTGCTAATACGGTGATATATCTTGTTTCGAACCAATCTTCACTCTGCCCTTTTTCCAAAACGATCTGTAAAGACCCTATGGCTGCAATCAAGAGTCCCAATGCCAGCCAATCCATCTTTATCGCCTTTGGCCGCATAGCAGGCTCCTTAACATACATCAATGTTAAGATGGTTGCCAGTATACCAAATGGGATATTGATAAAGAAGATCCATTGCCAGGACATATTATCTGTAATAAAACCACCCAGTGTTGGACCAATGGCAGGACCCACAATCACACCTACACCATAAATGGCATTGGCCAATCCTAATTCTTCTTTGGGAAAAGTTTCAATTAAAATGGCCTGTGCAGTTGATAATAAGCCACCTCCTCCAATTCCCTGCAAGACCCTGAAAGCTACCAGTTCCCAAACATTTGACGACATACCGCAAAGCACTGAAGCGATCGTGAAAAGAATGATGCTGCCGGCGAAATAGTATTTACGTCCAAACCTTCCACTCATCCAGCCCGAAAGCGTGATCATGATCACATTCGACACAGCATAACCTGTGATCACCCAACCGATCTCTTCGAATGTGGCGCCCAGATTACCCATCATTTGCGTCAGCGATACATTCACAATGCTCGTATCGATCAATTGCAGTAATGCAGCTGAAACAACCGTAAAGATCACAATGATTTTGTCCGCTGAAAATTTCGCCATTCGCCTGATATTATTGAATAAATGAAGCCATCATTTTAGGATCGATCCTACATTTTTAATCCGTCCCAGCATAGGTTAAACATTTGTTCTATGCATGCCTTTGTTATTTTTTTACCCCTGTACTTGCTATGCTTTACAAATTCATTGATGCCCCCCACCATAAAAGTGAGCAGAATAAAACTGTCTGCATCTTTTATGATCTTTTCCGCCTTGCCTCTTTCCACCAATTTATACAGCGGATGCATCATCTCTTTGGCGATATGCTTTGTTGTTTCTGTAATAAAAGGGGAATGATAATACTGATCCATGAAAACAGCTTTTTCGAAATGTTCTGTCCTGAATTTCATCAGGTTTAACCAGATCACTTTAAACCCCGTTTTAAAAGGCAGACTGGCATCATAATCGGTAAAGTATACTTCGGCAGAAGCTTTTCGGCAATCCGTGAATAAGGCATTGATCAACTCGTCCTTGCTCTTAAAATAGATATATAAAGTTCCTGTTGCGATCTTCGCCGCACTGGCTATCTCTCCCATCGTGATCCCTGCCACACCTTTTTCCTTCACCAATTGCAATGTGGCATTAAAAATATGCTCGGTCTTCTTTTCGTCTTTAGGTTTCACTTGCGCAAACTTAAGTGAATAAATATTCACTTAAAAATAATAAGTAGATTTCTGGCAAACTAATGACAGGCGGAATCATTGGGGCTCTATTCTAACGGTTCCATTTCAGCGAATAGCTCAATAGTTAAATCAAGTGCTCAATTATAATACAAGTTGCAGGCAACAGCCCGTTATCAATACTGGAAGAATATTTCTGTTGCACCATAACCGAAACGTGCGTCATACTGATTGATAAAGGTCTTCACTTCTTTTCTGGTTTTTAAGATATCGTGGATCTCATCCCGCAACTTTCCGCTACCCACACCATGAATAACAATAAGTGATGCCTGATGATGTGCCACAGCCAGATGATACCATTTTTCAAATTCATCCAGTTGCATGGATAGGATCTCGAAATTGCTCATATGCTTCCAGTTATCCGACAGCTTTTCCATATGCAGATCCACAACTGTTCTGGCAGGTTCTAAATTCTGACGGATCTTATTGGCCTCATATACTTTATATCCTTTAGCTGCTAACCCTGTTAATTCGAATTTATCTTCATCGACCTTATCGGGATAAACATCAAATAATTTATAGGGAATGGTGGGCTCATTCTTTTTTTTCATTTCCTCTATTCGCTGAAACACCTGTTTGGGCTTTAGTTTGAGCGATGTTTCAAAATGCGGTGCTTTCTTTTTTTCGGGATTCTGTAAGCTGAAATCAAAATGAAAAGAAGGACTGTCATTCACCGTTGCAAAAGAAATATCATGCAGATAGAAATCATGAAAAGACTGGATCTCTGCATTCAGCTCAAAATCACTTTCATTCGTAAATTTCTGTGCATAATGAAATGCATAATTCTTATCGGTACGGTTGATCAAATGGATCTTCAACAGATCAACCACTTCATCATTGAATTCATCCAATGAAAATTTAGGGATGAATGATAACCAAACACCATCTGCCACTTTGATCTCACTGGGCCTGGGTTTCTCTTTGGGAATATTATCTACAAAAACTTTTTCCTTTTTCTTCTCTACAAATTTCTTTTCGGAAAAGCGTTTGAAATAAGGGAAATCGATCTGATCCATGTATGCGGGAAATTTAACACCGCGCACTTCTATCATCACCATCTCATCATTCATGATCTCCACTACCCTGCCTTCTTCATTACTGTGCAGTACTAAAATTTCGTCGCCTAATTGATATTTCATTCTCCTAGATCCTTTTTTAATTTACTGTTCTTTTTACCATATATAAAATAAATGATCAAGCCTACGCTCATCCACACAAAGAACCATAACCAACTGATGGCAGGGATCTCGATCATCAGATACAAACAACACAATGCACCCAGATTGGGTATCAATGAATAGTTTCTGATAAAACTAAGCGTGGATACCACCACTGTGATCACTAAAAATAGTAGGAATAAAAATTCCTGATACCCTTGGGTCGAATAATTGGAAAACGCATCCTGCAATCTTTGGTGAAACAACCAGATAAATGCAATAGCGATCAGGGGCAGAATATATTTACCGTTGATATAGGGCAATTTGAATCTTCCCTGTGTTGTATTTTCCAATCGCGGTAATACCAATACCCCAAAACATACCAGCACAAAAGCAAACAGGGTTCCGATACTGGTAAGATCTGTCATCAAACTGCTGGGCATCACCAGAGATGGAATACCCACCAATAATCCGGTGATGATGGTAGCAAATGCAGGCGTATGATACTTGTGATGGATCTTTGCAAATTTCTTCGGCAATAATCCATCACGGCTCATGCTCATCCAGATTCGGGGCTGACCTAACTGAAACACCAGCATCACACTGGTGGTGGCAACAACGGCACTGATGGAAATGATATAACCGATCCATTGCAGATTCAGTTTATCGAATACATAAGCCAAAGGATCCGTTACTTTCAGTTCAGAATATTTAACCATCCCTGTCAATACCAATGCAATCAAAATATATAATACGGTGCAGATGATCAATGAATAGATCATGCCTCTGGGCAGATCTCGTTGCGGATTCTTACATTCCTCCGCTGTGGTGCTGATGGCGTCAAAACCAATATAGGCATAGAATACAGCAGATACACCCGCCAGCACGCCACCAAATCCATTGGGCATGAAGGGATGCCAGTTGCCCGTGTTCACATAAAAGAATCCGATGGCGATCACCAAAATGATCACCACGATCTTGAAGATCACCATGAAGTTGGTGGTCTTCTTACTTTCTTTTATTCCGATATACGCAAGTATGGTGATGAGTACAACAATTACAAATGCAGGAAGATTAATGAATACATGCTTGCCTAAAAAAACGGGCGCAGCATTCCATGCAGCAATAGCATATTGCATCACTTCTGTCAATGGTTGATGTGCATTGCTCGCAGCAATGGCTTCGTCAAAATTTTTGGATGCAGTGATGGGATCCGATAATAACCATGCCGGTAAATGAATGCCCAGGCCCTGTAATAAATTATCAAAATATCCGCTCCAACTGATAGCCACCACAATATTACCGATCGCATATTCCAGTATCAATGCCCAACCGATGATCCATGCCACGATCTCACCAAAACTAACATAAGCATAAGTATAAGCACTGCCCGCAATAGGAACGCGACTGGCAAATTCTGCATAACATAAGGCACTGAATCCACAGGTAACAGCCGTAATGATGAAAAGGAATGCAATGCCGGGCCCGCCGTTAAATGCTGCCGTACCGATCGTGGAGAAGATACCTGCACCAATGATCGCAGCAATACCCATGAAAGTAAGGTCACGCACACCCAGCACTTTATGCAGTTGATGCGTGTGTCCGTCCGTTAATCCTGCTTCTGTATCAGCAACTATTTTGTCAATAGACTTCTTTCTGAAAAGCGACATGCCAATGATTTTGATTGACGGGAAGATAGTAACTAATGTATTTAGAATATTATTTTATTACACGAAAATTTATGGATACACATAATTTAAGCAACCCAATTTATCCATTCTTGTAGTTTAATCTTTTCTGATGATGCTTTCAAACAAAAAGTCAATGAACTTCCAAAGCCCCGGTTGGGTGTTTTCACCAACCGGTTTCGGTGAGTTACCTATTTTATAAAAAGCTATCATTTGGCAACTTTTATGCATGCAATTAACACAGTACTCTTCGCCTCTGTTGGTCGCTGACCAACAGGATCTACATAACCTGAAGTATTTTATAATTCCGCCCCGGTTGGTGTTTTCACCAACCGGTTTCGGTGAGTTACCTACTTTATAAAAAGCTATCATTTGGCAACTTTATTCAGCTATTAACACAGTACTCTTCGCCTCTGTTGGTCGCTGACCAACAGGATCTACATAACCTGAAGTATTTTATAATTGCTGGAACAGTGGTTGGTGAAAACACCAACCACGGCACAAATTCTTAAAGACTGTTTCCTAATTCGTGTAATTTGATAGAATTCGTGTAATTAATATTAATAATCCCTTTGTATTAAAAATGCAGCTAATTCGATGAGCGATTTCTTTCTTACGGATAGTACTGCAATATCTTCCAGGTGCTGCATGGCTGTTTGCAGATATTTTTCTTTTAACTGATTGGCCCATGCATCTACATTGCAGGCTTTATAGATCGCGAGAACTTTTTCTACTTTATTAGCCGGATTGGTATGGATCAATTCCTGCAATGCCTCTTTTTGTTTTGGAGATGCAGTTGCCAGTGTATGCAGCATCAGGAAAGTCTTTTTATTCTGACGGATATCTCCGCCAATATCTTTTCCGAATTTTTCGGGATCACCGAATGCATCTAAATAATCATCCTGTATTTGAAAGGCGATACCGAGATTCTTTCCAAACTCATAGATATGCCGGCAATTGTGTTCGCTGGCTCCCCCGAGTATCGCTCCCATTTCCAAACTGGCTGCCAGTAAAACCGAGGTCTTCAAACTGATCATGGCAATATAGTCATCCATCAAAACATGTTCCTGTTTTTCAAAGTCCATATCGAGTTGCTGACCTTCACAAACTTCTCTGGCAGTTTTATTGAACAGTGCTAAGATGCGTGGCAGATAAGTGATATTGATCTTATTGATATAATCATAAGATCGTATCAGCATTACATCACCGCTTAACAAGGCAGTATTGTCGCCATATTTTTTATGCACGGTCAGCATGCCGCGGCGCAGACTTGCCGCATCCATGATATCGTCATGTATCAACGTGAAATTGTGAAACAGTTCAATGGCTATTGCCACGTGATAGGTATCGGGATTAATGTCGGCAAACAATTCATTTCCCATCAAGCAAATCACGGGTCTGATCCTCTTTCCTCCCAATGATAAAAAATAATCTCCCGGTTCATACAATGTGGCCGGATGCTTCGGAAAATGCTCAATGGCAAACCTTTCTGCAAATATTTTTACGAGTTCGTTGAATGAATGCATAGCGCAAACCTACTCAGAAAACTAAAAGAAAGTTTAAAATAATTTTAAAGACAGTTTTTTATGAATTCAGTGGGAATCTTTTGGCATGATTTTGATTAATGTTGTTTTAAAATAATCCTCATGAACAAGATCCTATTCATTCTAGCATTCACTTGCATCAGTTCATTCAGTTTCGGTCAGCAAATTAATACAGGCACCGACTACACTACAGCCATTGGTGTAAAAGTGTATCCGGGGGCTTTGGACATCAAACATTTCATTAAACCAAATGTTGCGGTGGAAGGGCTCGCCTATTTTTGGCAATATGGTTTCAGAGCAACAGGATTGTATGAGATCACAGGAAATATCAATACGGTAGAAGGATTGAAATGGTATCTCGGCCCGGGAGCACATATGGGCTTCTATAATACAAAGTATGCAACTGATTATCCCACCCGTCAAAATGGTATTGACTTTGGTATTGATGGTGTGATCGGATTGGATTATAAGATAAAAGGCGCTCCTATCGATATCAGTTTCGATTGGCAACCCTCTTTTAATTTGATAGGCACCAATAATTTCGAAGGAGGTTGGGGCGGTTTAGGTATCAGGTATACTTTATAAAATGATTTCGCCCCTGTTGGTGTTTTCACCAACAGGATTTAATTAACGCGACATATTATTTTATGATTGCCAAAACAGTGGTTGGTGATAACACCAACCACGGGTAAATGCAAATAATAGAACGCTGATAACACGGATTGGAACCGATCTTCGCTTATAATGCCGCAAAGCGGCATCAAATCCGTTATCATCCGTTTATTCTGCATCATCCGTGTTCTATTCATCTCTCTTGTAAAAACAACATCTGCCAAAATGAACCCGAAGGGTTCAAATGTTTGTAGAAGCAAATTAATAGAGCAACATTCGACCCCATCGGGGTCGTACAATACATCGATGCTGTATTACTATAAACATATGATCCCTGCGGGATCAAGGAATAACTTTCATCTTCAAAACAATTTTTTACTAAAAATGGCTTAAAAGATTTAGGTTAAAATGAAAGCTTACTTATTTCAGTAAAAACTTCCCTTGTCGTTTCTTTATCATAAACACCCGCGAAAATGTACAGATCATTTAAAGAACCATTTAATATTAAGGCTTCCTCATTGCTGATGTTGTTTAAACGCATACTATTTACAATAGCGCCAACATCTCCATGCTTTGAGCAAACCAATAGTTTAACAGTATGACTATTACTAAACCCAATTGGGGTCTTATTAATTAAATGCTGTCTTTCTGCCAACTTCTGTATAGCATCTTTTAAATTCATGGTTCAATTTTAAATAAAGCTAATTATAACCAACCATGTTTCACCCCTGTTGATGAAAGTGCCATCGGCACAACATTTTGGTAACAAGCTTTTTTTGAAGAACTTTTCTTAAGCCTCCTAGAGGCGACGCTCATTTTTATTTATTAATAATGTCGCCCCACCGGGGCTTTATCTATGTTTCTTAAATCATATTTCTACCAAAATATCGCCTCTCCGAGGCTTTAAAAATTAGCAGTTGAATGAATGTGCTTTATTCTTATACATTTAGCTCCGGAGGAGCGGCATTTTGGTAGAAATAAATTAACAATGCAAGACCCAAAACCCCAGGGGTGATATTATTTTCGCCGTAATGTTTTTTTCACCAACAACGGCATAGAGATGCACGTTCATTACGAGCCATGTAACATGAATATGAAAAAGTCAGACGATGATTAATTCATGGCGTGGTGATCTGCCAATTAAAGAACAGATAGCTACAGCATGTTGATGCATTAGTTTAACAATAATGTTCTCGTTACATGCTTCGCTATGACAGCTGCTAAAGAGTATTCGCCTCTCTGAGGCTTTATAAAATAAAAAACCTCTGATAAATATGCAGAGGTTTTTTAATATTCTATAAAATGATCTTAATGGAATAATTGAGAAAGCGCATTGGTTGGATCGGTTGTTTTCATACCTACCAATTTTGTCATCTGATCTTTCAGCAAGATGCCGCTTAATTTGCTTTTTAAACTGCCAAATAAACTGCTTTGTTTCTGCTGATATTGCGTAGGATCTGATGCCTGCAATGGCATGATATTGGCCTTTTGTCCCAGATAAGAAGATACAGCATCCGATACCTGTGGTTGCTGTGCTGCTGTCAAACTTAAAGCGGGTGTTAGTTTACCCATGATGCCGGCTGTCAGCTTGTTTACGTCAAAACCTGCAGCACTCGCTGTTTTTGTAAGGTCACCCAGACTGCCTAATTGTGCATTTGCAGAACCTGTTATAGCAAATACAATAGAGAATACGATCAATACCTTTTTCATGTTGTAATTTTTTTACAATTATAACAATAATTACGGTGGAAGAAAATAAAAACCATTATAATTTAAAGAGGCTGTCTACAAACTCATGTTTATCAAAAATGAGCAGGTCATCGATCTTTTCTCCGATACCAATAAATTTTACGGGGATCTTGAATTGATTGGCGATAGCCAGCACCACACCGCCTTTGGCTGTACCATCGAGTTTGGTGATGATGATGGAATTCACATCTGTAGCTGCAGTAAAATGTTTAGCCTGTTCCAATGCGTTTTGTCCGGTACTGCCATCCAGCACCAGCATTACTTCGTGCGGTGCATCGGGTAATACTTTAGCGATCACGCGTTTGATCTTTGTCAGTTCTTCCATCAAATGAGCTTTGTTATGCAAACGGCCTGCAGTATCAATGATCACAATTTCGCTGCCCTTTGAAATGGCGCTTTGCACCGTATCGAATGCAACAGCACTGGGATCACTTCCCATCTTTTGTTTTACTATGGGCACACCCACTCTTTCGCTCCAGATGGTCAACTGATCCACTGCAGCAGCACGAAAGGTATCCGCAGCACCCAGTATCACACTATGTCCTGCTTTTTTATAATTATATGCCAGTTTACCGATAGTGGTTGTTTTACCCACACCGTTCACCCCAACGATCAGTATGACGTATGGCTTCTTCCCTTCGGGAATCTCGAAGTTTTTGTAGCTCTGATCATCGGCATCCACCAGCACGGCTTCGATCTCCTGTTGCAGTAAATTGTTGAGCTCACCGGTATTGATATATTTATCCTGTTTAACCCTTTTCTCAATTCTTTCGATGATCTGAATGGTGGTCTCGATGCCCACATCGGCACTCACCAAAGCTTCTTCAAGATTATCCAATACTTCTTCATCTACAGTGGTCTTACCCGCTATGGCCTTGCTTAGCTTAGCAATAAACCCTTCCTTGGTCTTTTGTAAACCATCTTCCAGGCTCTGCTTCTCTTTTTTTCCGAATAGTTTATCAAAGAAACCCATATTCAATTCGATTGATGAGGTTTGAAGAACGTAGTTTTTAAAAATTTTATCGTGCTGCAGTGAATTATTCAGTAATAAAGTTACAATGCAGGCCTGTTCTGATACAAATAACAAAAAAGCTGTCTCAACACAGGGTCAAAACAGCTTCTTATCATTTCATCGGCAAAATTACTTTGCTAAGAATTCTTTTACTTTATCCTTGTGCACGATCGCTTCTTTAAAGGTATATGCACCGGTTTTAGGGCTGCGAACAGCCTTGATTACTTTTGTCCAGTTTTTTGCTTCAGCGGCGGCCTTTTGGTCTTTGGTCTTGATCGCTGTTTTTGCTGCTTTTGCCATGACTATTTAATTTCTTTATGAACAGTTACTTTTTTCAAAATGGGGTTATACTTCTTTAACTCCAGTCTTTCAGGAGTGTTTTTCTTGTTCTTTACAGTAATATAACGGCTTGTACCCGGTTTACCACTTGTTTTGTGCTCGGTACATTCCATGATCACCTGAACTCTGTTGCCTTTCTTTGCCATTGTAATTAGATTTTAGAACCTTCGGCTCTTAATTTTTTGATTACTGAATTCAAACCATTTTTATTGATGGTACGGATAGCTTCAGTAGAAACTTTCAATGATACCCAACGATCTTCTTCTGCGAAGAAAAAACGTTTGGTCTGTAAATTAGGTAAGAAGCGGCGTTTGGTCTTAATGTTTGAGTGAGAAACACTATTACCAGCGATCGGCTTTTTTCCTGTAACCTGACATACTCTTGCCATAACTCTGATTTTTTCGGGACGGCAAAGGTAGGGAACCTGTACTAAATAGCAATAGAAAAATGCTGTTTTTTAGATAATTTCTTCACATTGCAAGGATAAATTCCATTTGGCTGATAAGAAAGGGCTGTTTATCCACAAACCAACTGAATAGTTCGCCCGATGACCCCGGCCATTTCTTCGGGTATACCCCCTACCTGATCCCTGATTTCTTCGTATCTTCTTCGCCCATCCTTCGTAAAAGCCGCAGCATATATGAATCAATCACGAAGAAGGTACGAAGAAGACAGGAAGCCGCTCCCTTCAAAACTGCAAGAAAATACGGCAAAACCAAGAAATAATTGCTTCACAGCAGAGTCTCCGCAGGGACTCTGCTGTGAATAATTTCCTTTTTCAAGTATCATTGAAGAACGCCAGTTCTTGCCAGCTTTGCTAAGGTCTCCTTCCTGTCTTCTTCGTACCTGCTTCGGATTAAGTCCGTTAAATAAGGGACTTAATCCGAAGCAGATAGATATCGGATATAAGTAAAACTGCAAGAAAATACCTTATAACCAAGAAATAATTTTTATCTTGCCTTTGAATTGAAACAATTATGAAATTTCTACATCAAAATCTGGATTTTCTCGATCATCCCGCAAAGGGAATATCATTTTTGCTGCAGTAGCATCGTCATTCCGTCATTTTAATTCATTTTTCTAATTATTATATTTTATGTTAACTCATACCCTGTCTGAGAGATCAGCCTATTATTTGCAACTGGAAGATCAATTCGGCGCACATAACTATCATCCCATACCTGTTGTTTTAGAAAGAGGTGAAGGTGTTTTTCTGTATGATGTGGAAGGCAAACGATATTACGATTTCTTAAGCGGTTATTCTGCCGTTAATCAGGGGCATTGCCATCCCAGGATCATCAAATCCTTAATAGACCAGGCTCAAAAGCTAACACTTACGTCGAGGGCCTTTCATAATAATCTATTGGGCGAATACGAACAATTTATCACTGCCTATTTCGGGTACGATAAAGTATTGCCGATGAATACCGGTGTAGAAGCGGTTGAAACAGCTTTAAAACTGGCCCGCAAATGGGCCTATGATGTAAAAGGCATTGCAAATAATCAGGCCAAGATCATTGTTTGTAAGGATAATTTTCATGGTCGTACCAGTACGGTGATCTCTTTTAGTACAGACCCCTCTTCGTTTCAGGGCTTTGGTCCTTATATGCCCGGCTTTGAAGCAGTGGAGTATAATAGTATCGTTGCCGTTGAAAAAGCATTTCAGGATAAAAATGTAGCGGCCATTTTGATCGAACCTATTCAGGGCGAAGCCGGAGTAGTTGTACCCGATGAAGGTTATCTGAAAGCGGTCAAATCTTTATGCGAAGAATACAATATTTTATTCATTGCCGATGAAATTCAAACAGGATTGGCCAGAACGGGAAAGATGCTGGCATGTGATCATGAAGAAGTTCGTCCTGATATTTTGATCCTCGGTAAAGCCCTGAGCGGTGGCTTATTACCCATCAGTGCTGTCTTATGCGATGATGAGATCATGCTCACTATCAAACCGGGAGAACATGGCAGTACCTATGGAGGGAATCCATTGGCATCTGCTGTTGCCATCACTGCATTGCAGGTATTAAAAGAGGAGCAAATGACTGAAAATGCTGCAGCCATGGGTATTGTATTGAGAGAAGAACTGGCAAAACTGGATTCCCATTTTATCACTGCTATTCGTGGTAAAGGTTTATTAAATGCCATCGTGATACAACACGCAAATCCGGATGCTGCATGGGATCTTTGTTTGGAATTAAAAGAAAACGGTTTGCTCGCTAAACCCACGCATGGAGATAAGATCCGTTTTGCGCCACCCTTGATCATCAATAAAGAACAGATCCTTGAATGTGTTGATATCATTCATCGTTCATTAAAAATTCTTTCTTAATAAAATAGTCCCGTCCATTGACGGGATTTATTTTTACATCCTAAATCATTCACTATGCAACATACACATCTGCATCATCACGAAGAACATTTAAAAAGCTCAGACCTATTAACGGATATCGTGATCGGCATGAGTGATGGATTGACTGTGCCATTTGCGCTGGCAGCGGGATTGAGCGGTGCGGTAGATTCTACTTCTGTGATCATCATTGCAGGTATAGCAGAAATCGCAGCAGGTTCGATCGCCATGGGACTGGGCGGATATTTGGCCGGTAAAACAGAACAGGATCATTACAGCAGCGAATTGAAAAGAGAATACGATGAGATAGAAAATAAAACTGAATTTGAAAAAGAAGAAGTGAGAGAAGTATTTCGTGCATGGGGATTAAGTAAAACAATTACAGAACAAGCAACAGAAGAGATCATCAAAGACAAAGACCGATGGGTTGATTTTATGATGAAGCATGAACTGGGTTTGGATAAACCCGATCCCAAACGTGCCAGCCGAAGTGCATTCAATATCGGCGCTTCCTATATTGTTGGAGGATTGGTGCCATTGAGTCCATACTTTTTCATTCCTGATTCATTGAGTGCACTAAAATTCTCTGCGATCATCACGCTGATCTGCCTGTACATATTCGGATATTTTAAAAGTAAGATGACAGGCGTGAATCCTATCACCGGTGGATTGAAAGTAATGATGATCGGTGCTGCTGCAGCCGCTGCTGCATTCGCTATTGCGAAATTGATAGAAGCGAGATAATTTTTGCCACGAATGCACGAATAAATACAAATGAGTTGATAAAGAACTCTCATTCGTGCAGCTTAGTGAAATAAGTGGCCATAATTGCCACTGTTGGTCAGCGACAAATATTAGCCAGCAAATTTTTGCCACTAATACACGAATACATATTTTATTGAATCATTCGTGCATTCGTGGCAATTTTATTCAAATTTATATTTACCCAGATCATTCAGTGTAGAATGACTCAGGAATGATGCATTCGCATGATTATTACTGCGTGCAAATCGAAGAAATACTTCTAATGTCTTCCAATAACTGTGGTCACGTTGCGTATCATTCAATAACAGGTATGCCATGATAATATTGCCGGCCATTTCTACCAACCTGCGTGCATGAAACTCAATGAACTCAGCATTATTGTGAACCGTTACCCTTGCTTCAACTTCCTCATATTCGTAAGCCATATCAATCAGTATGGAACGATAGGATTCTGTTTCTGGTTTGATAGATGTCTTTTCATATTCCTGTATCTGTGCCAGATAGGCTCCCGTTGTAACCCCTTTAATGGCAGCAACTACCTGCAATTGCGTAGTGCCTTCATAGATCGTAGTGATACGTGCATCGCGATAGATCCTTTCGATCGGATAGTCTTTCATAAATCCTGACCCACCATGTATCTGTAAAGCATCATATGCGATTTGATTACAGAATTCAGAGGTCAGTCCTTTGGCCAGCGGTGTAAACGCATCAGCCAGTTTCTGATATTTCTTTTGTTCTTCTTTTTCTTCTTTGGCGAGGTCACGCTCCGCTGCAATATGTGTATAGGTCTTACAAATGTCAACAAACCTTGCTGTTTCATACAGCAAAGAACGTGAAGCAGCTAATTTAGCATGCATCACTGCCAGCATCTCATATACCGGTGGAAATTTAATGATCGGTTTGCCAAACTGAACTCTTCTCTGTGCATAGGACAATGCTTCGCGGTAAGCCGCTTCGCTGATGCCCACAGATTGTGCCACAATACCCAGTCTTGCACCATTCATTAAAGACATCACATATTTGATCAGGCCTAATTTTCTCTGACCGCACAATTCTGCCGGTGCATCTTTATACACCAGTTCGCAGGTAGGTGAACCCTTGATCCCTAATTTATTTTCAATTCTTCTAACAGTAATTCCTCCATCCTTTTTATCATGAATGAACATAGACAATCCACGGCCATCCTGTGTTCTTTCTTCAGTGCGTGCCAGCACTAAAGAAATATCACCATCCCCATTGGTAATGAAACGTTTCACTCCGTTGAGTAACCATGTATTTTTTTCTTCATCAAAAACTGCTTTCAACATAACAGATTGCAGATCACTTCCTGCATCAGGCTCGGTAAGTGACATGGCCATTGTTTCTCCTTTACACACTCGGGTGAGATATTTTTCTCTTTGAGTAAGTGACCCAAATTCATTGATGGTTTCAGCACAATCCTGGAGTCCCCAGATATTTACAAATCCGCCATCAGCCCTTGAAACAATATCAGCAGCCATGATATAAGGAACGATCGGAAAATGAAGGCCGCCAAATTCACGTGGAATAGTGATCCCCATTAATCCTGCCTGTTTAATGGCATCCAGGTTTTCCTGCGTGCCTTTCGCATAAGTTACCCTTCCGTTTTCCAATACCGGACCATCATGATCAACAGATTCTGCATTGGGCGCAATGATCTCGCCGCTGATCTCTCCCACTATTTCCAATACCTGCGCATAACTATCCATCGCATCTTCGAAGTCCTGAGGCGCAAAATCGAATGCTTCTTTATCCTTAAAATTATTCTCTCTTAAGGCTACGATCTTCTGCATCAATGGATGTGTAAGGTGAAACTGGAGATCGGGATTATCAGTAAAAAAATTAGACATACAATCTGAATTAAATTTTAGCAATTATTTGGTGTGCTCTTTATAGTATTTGATCATTTTAGGAATAACATTTTCAACCTTCCCGTTGATCACATAGTTGGCTATCTTGTTGATGGGCGCATTGGGATCACTATTGATAGAAATGATAATGCTTGATTCCATCATTCCGGCTAAGTGCTGGATCTGTCCTGAGATACCACAGGCAATATATAATTTAGGCCGTACAGTAATACCTGTTTGTCCAACCTGCCTCTCATGTTCTGCATACCCTGCATCCACCGCCGCACGGGAAGCCCCTACTTCACCTCCCAGCATATTCGCCAGTTTATATAAGAGTTTGAAATTCTCTGCAGAGCCCACTCCAAATCCTCCCGAAACTACTACCGGTGCATTCTTGATATTTACCTTTGAGCTTTCGATATGACGTTCGATCACTTTCATTATAAAGCAGGTATCATCTACATATTTTTCTGTATCTAAGTTTACAAGTTTGCCTTTATAATTTGCATCTGCAATTTCTTTCTTCATCACACCTTCTCTTACCGTTGCCATTTGCGGACGGCAATCGGGGTTTATGATAGTAGCAATGATATTTCCGCCAAATGCCGGGCGGATCTGATACAGCAGATCCTTATAGACCTTATTCAGTTTTTTATCTTCATGGTCTCCGATCTCCAGTTCTGTACAATCTGCTGTTAAGCCACTACCCAATGAAGATGAAACACGGGGGCCCAGGTCTCTTCCGATCGATGTAGCGCCCATCAATGCTATTTGAGGTTGCTGTTCTCTGAACAGATTCACAACTACTGAAGAATGCGGTAGGGTTGAGTAAGGCGATAATCGTTTATCATCCGCTACATACAATGTATCCACTCCGTATGGGAATATTTCTTTCTCAAATCCTTTCAGATTATCTCCTATCAAAAGTGCCTCCAGTTTGCAATTGAGTTGATTGGCGAGGCAGCGCCCTTTTGTAAGTAACTCAAAACTTACATCAGCTATCTTTCCTTCATCCAGTTCGCAATAGACTATAATATTATTCATGAAAATTGTTTTAAGGGTTAGGTTTTATCCGATGATATGGGATGAGATCAACTCTTTCATCAGTTCATCAATATCTTCATCCAGGTCGTCAATGCTTCTTGATTCTTTGGATTGAAAAACGATATTATCTACTTTTTTTACTTTGGTTGGAGAACCATTCAGGCCCAGTTGTACTTTATCACATTCAATATCGGCAACACTCCATTCCTTGATGCTGAGATGAGGTTTGGTAATGGAAGTTGACAAATAATCCTCATTTGTTTCCTGGCGATTGCTTATAGTAGATGCATGTTTATATTTCATTAAACGCTTTGCATTTCTGGGGCGGCAATGGGCTGCGGTATTATTCACTGTGATCAAGAGTGGAAAACTGCCTTCTACTACTTCAACTCCGCGTTCAAGTCTGCGCTTCACCTGTATCTTATCGGCAGTGATCGAAACGATCCCTTCAGCATAAGTGATCTGAGGGATACCTAATTTCTCTGCTACCTGAGGGCCTACCTGAGCGGTATCACCATCAATAGCCTGTCTGCCGCAAATAATGATATCTACATTTTTGATTTTACGGATCGTACAGGCAAGTGCATAAGAAGTGGCCAATGTATCGGAGCCTGCAAAAGCCCTGTCGGTAAGTAACACCGCATCATCAGCACCACGATAGAAGCCTTCCCGGAGAATTTCAACTGCTCGCGGCGGCCCCATGGTAAGCAATGTGATCTTTGAACCGGGGAATTGATCTTTAATTAATAAAGCCTGTTCTAATGCATGCAGATCTTCGGGATTAAAAATAGCCGGCAATGAGGCTCTGTTTACTGTACCATCGGCTTTCATGGCATCTTTACCTACATTTCGGGTATCAGGAACCTGCTTAGCAAGTACCACAATCTGAAACTCTTTCATCTGACAAGGTTTTGAGGTTACAACATGCAAATCTCATTCACATAGCCTTTTTAAACCATGACTTAAATCATGCAACCTGTTGTAATTTGTCAGTATGAAACCTGAGAATTAAAGACTATTGTTATAGTATTATTGTCATCCCGAGGCACGAGGGATCTGTTTGGCTTTTATTCTATAGCTCAGCAACTTCAATGAGTGCAGATTTAGAAATTTTCTATTCCTGAATGATCGATTGATATTGAAAACTGAGTGAGTATGAGAAATAGAACAAAAATGACGCGGATGAAACGGATTTGAGCGGATTTGATCTCGATATTCCTTGGGTATTGTATAGCTTATTTTCCTCAGTGTGTTTGAACTAATACCAGTGAAAATCTGTATCATCCGCGTCATCAGCGTTCTATCCTTCGCTTAAACATAAATCAGAATCAGAGTTCAGTTCAGATTATTTTACCAAGAACACTGCAGGAACAGGTCTTTGGCCTTCTTTATCACTGGGCTGAATGGTTTGTTTACCGTTGATCAGCATGCAACTGCTGCCACCGCCATCAAGGTTCAAAGCTTCACGGCAGTGTAAGTCCTTCAATATCTTTGCTTCCTGGCCTAATGTTGCACCTTCTGCATTGTTCGGAAACCTTCCTTGAATGACCAGCACGATCAATTTAGCATCAGGAGTATAACCCATTGCTGTTCTCGGATGCTTATCATTGATAGCTTTACCGGTAAACATCTGTTCTTCTTCATTAGATATTTTTATCTGTGAATCCTGAATTAAAACAGGACCGCCTCCTACTGCAGTCTTCATTTTCCACCGCTTCAATACAGCAATATTTTTAGATTCGATCTGTTTCAATGAGTAGTAGGCAGATGAATCTTTAAATGATTGGAGAGCCGTTTGGGAAACATACGCATACTTCATAGCAGTATCACTGAAGACCCAGGCCACATCGGCATTCCGGTGCTGATCAATACCAATGGCAGAACGGAAGACATGTCGGTAAGTAAAAGTATCTTTTCCTCTGTTTGCAGTTGATTGCATACTGTTCGCCAAAACTTTTCCGTCATTTACCACAAGGTTCAAATTACTGTTATGTACAAATTCAAAGAATGTGCAGTTCACCACTAATAAGGGATTGCCGTCTTTTTCGAAATATTGTGTGGGTGTTAATCTGGTTCCGTTCTTAGCATCTGCAGTAAAATCGAATTGTTTGTTTTTTAGATCCGCAATAAAATAGTAAGCGATATTGGGTTTACCATCTATACTATCGTTGCTATAAAAAACATGAGTTCCTTGCGGCAAAGGCTGATACAAAGAATCTACATTTTTCCAATGCAATTGTGCAGTTGCAAATAAAGGGATACAAAAAACGAAGAGTAGAATTTGTTTCATACAAAGTTGAATGTATATGCTGAAGATGAATATGATGCGTTACAATAGTTCCTGACATAAAATTCAGAGGCCTGCTACCTTAAAAATAAACACTAATTATTATTCTGATTCTTTTATCTCCAGCTTGGGAACTAATGCCATTACCTGAATGATCAGTGCCAGCAATACAAGGATATATAAAGCAGGTTTTATATTGGGACATTCCCCCTGGCGGCACATGGAAAAGATGATATAATTTTTAATGGCCCATCCTAAATGCAACACGGCAAAGAAAATATTGGTTCTTTTGGCCCAGAGTTGCGGGATCAAGAAGAGGATGATCATGATCGAGCAAAAAAAACTGTGCGCTTTCCACTGTGAACCGAATGTCAGTTCATCATTCACTTTTCCGCTGATACCGTTCAGTGTCAGGTGCAAGGAAGGCACTTCGATCCACGGTAAAAAGCAAATGGCAATAACGAGCAAGGATGCAATGACGCCAATTTGTTGCGAATGTTTCATAAAAATAAAAGGATTACTGTCGTAATCCTTGTTGATTGGAGGTCCAGAGCGGATTCGAACCGCTGTGGAAGCTTTTGCAGAGCTCTGCCTAGCCACTCGGCCACCGGACCTTAATTCGGCTGCGAAAATAACGTAATTCAGGTAATGAACAAATTTGATAATTAGAATCATAAAATGTTTCTTTTGGAAAACGCAATGCTGACTTGCCTCATGCTTTAGCATGAGGGATAAATAAATTATAGAACAAAACCGGCTTTAGTCTCAAATAATCTAGTGGCTAAAGCCAGTTTATATTTTATATCATTTTTACCAAGGGTTAAAACCATTGGCAACTCATTAAAGCGACAATGTTTAGAAACCACTCGAGCCTTGCCGACCTCGCCTTTCAGGCGGGCAGAAATATATAACGAGCATCAGTAATCACTCTTCGAGTGCAGGGTGACATTTCGTTACACTGTAATACTGATACCAAAAAAGCATGATTAATAAAATGCTTAAACTACCATTCATCGCAGAACAGATCTTTATATCTGCACATTTGCATAAATTCACCGTTCAAAAATTGAATATGAGCAGAATTGCAGAATCAGAATTGATCATTAACGATCGTGGTGCAGTATATCATGTGAATCTTCGCCCGGATGAACTGGCCAATACCATCATTACTGTGGGCGACCCCGACAGAGTAAAAGAAATAAGCAAGCATTTCGATTCTATTGAAGTAGAACAACAGCATCGTGAGTTTATTTCAGCAACGGGTTATATCGGTAAAAAAAGATTGACTGTAATATCAACAGGTATCGGTCCGGATAATATCGATATCGTTCTGAACGAACTGGATGCTTTGGTGAATATTGATTTTGAGACAAGAACCGTGAAGAGCGATCTGACTCATTTAACCATCCTCCGTATCGGCACATCAGGTTCTTTGCAGGCAGAGATCCCTGTTGATAGTTTTGTGGCAGGGACACATGGTCTGGGATTGGATAACCTGCTGCATTTTTATCGCTTTGAAAGTAATGAAGAAGAACAGCAACTGTTGCAACATTTTATAGCGCATACACAACTCAGTGGAAAAATAGAACCCTATGTTGTTACAGCGGGAGCATCCGTAAAGAAACATTTTGTAGAGGGATTTCATCATGGTATCACTGCTACCTGTCCGGGTTTCTATGGCCCGCAGGGAAGGATCCTGCGATTGGGACTGGCCAATCCACTCCTGATAGAACGCTTATCCAGCTTCCGTTTTGGCAATCATTTTATTAGTAATTTCGAAATGGAGACCAGTGCGATCTATGGCTTAGGAAAATTATTAGGACATTCCTGTTTGAGTTTAAATGCCATAGTTGCCAATCGTGTTAGAAAAGAATTCAGTAAAGACGGAAAAGCGGCGGTAGAGAATTTGATCGTTAAAAGTTTGGGCATTATTGAAGGAATATAACGTAAATCGAAATTTCGAGAAGTTCTCTTGTAGAGATCGATACACAACTTGAGATTTCATTTATATTACAATATTTACAAAACAACCAAATAAAAGAATTGGAAAATTATCTGGAACGTTCATTCATGATGCTGAGTAAGCTGATCGAAAAAACAAAAGAATAATAAAATTTTCGGGCTCTAAACTTGCGACTCCCGATTAAATGATTCACGATTTACGATTATGAAAATAACATTTTACAAATATCAAGGCACCGGAAATGATTTTGTTATCCTGGATAACAGAATTGATCCTATTTCATTGACCACTGAACAGATCAATAAACTCTGCGACAGAAGATTTGGTATTGGTGCCGATGGCTTAATGCTGTTGAATCTTAAAAACGGTTATGATTTTGAAATGAAATATTATAATGCCGATGGAAATGAAAGCAGCATGTGTGGTAATGGTGGCCGATGTTTGACAAAGTTTGCATTTGACCGAGGCATACAAAAAGACAAATACAAGTTCACCGCTATTGACGGTGATCATGAATCTGTATTCGCAAAGAATGGATGGGTGCATTTAAAAATGATGAATGTAAACGGCATCAAAAAACAGAATGATGATTCCATTTTAAATACAGGCTCTCCCCATTTCATACGGCCTGTTGCAAATGTGATGGATATGAATGTCTTCAATGAGGGGCATGCGATCCGCTACAGCAATGACTTTGCAGCTGTGGGGATCAATGTGAATTTTGTTGAAAAGACCGATACAAATAAGATCACTGTCCGCACTTATGAACGTGGTGTAGAAAATGAAACGCTCAGTTGCGGAACAGGTGTTACAGCCGCCGCACTGGTATTTGCCAATAATGAAAGGGGCGCAAATAGAATTGAAATAAAAACGATTGGCGGCAACCTGGCAGTTGAATTTGAAAAAACAGGTGACGAAAGTTTTACTGATATCTGGCTTTGCGGTCCCGCTGAATTTGTGTTTAAAGGCGAAATAAAAATATAGTCAAGAGTCAAGAGTCAAGAGTCAAGAGTCAAGAGTCAAGAGTCAAGAGTCAAGAGTCAAGAGTCAAGAAAATAACTTTTCCGCTTCTTCATTATTGTATTTGCAATTATTATTTCCTATCGTATTTTACACAAAATTTAAATAATGGTAAAGCAAATCTTCATTAACCTTCCGGTAAAAGATCTGAAAAAGACCAATGCATTTTTCGAAGGACTTGGTTTTTCTTTCAATACACAATTTAGTAATGAAATAGCCACCTGTGTGATTTTGGGTGAGAACATCTTCGCCATGCTTTTGATGGAAGATTTTTTTAAATCCTTTACTCCTAAAACAATTTGTGATGCTACTAAAAGCACCGAAGCACTGATCTGTATTCAGGTAGACAGCAGAGAAAAAGTGGATGAACTTTTAACGAAAGCAATTTCTTTCGGTGGAAAAGAACCCAGAGAAAAACAAGATCACGGATGGATGTATGCGAGAAGCATGGAAGACATGGACGGCCATATCTGGGAGATCATGTTCGCAGATCCTTCTGCCATGCCTCCACAAGCCTAAATTTCAGTACATTTAATTTTAATTAAACCTAACATCATGAATAGTAAAAACACAAGGATTATTTTCTGGATAACCACTGCATTACTGGCATTATTTGTTATGCCCTCTGTCTTTTTTATCAATAGTCAACAAGCTGTGGATGGAATGAAACATTTAGGGTTACCGGTTTGGTTCAGCTATGAATTAAGCATTGGTAAATTTATTGGAGGGTTGATCCTATTGCTTCCATTCATTCCAAAACGCATCAAAGAATGGGCTTATGTTGCATTGGGAATAGATACGCTTTCGGCTGTGATTGCGATGGTTTCTGTTGACGGCGCAGTACCCAAATCATTTGCACCATTAATAGCATTTGGCTTGCTTTTGATATCTTATATCAGTTATCACAAAATACAATCATCAAAAGGCAAATAATTTTTTATGCTTAAAAACATAAAAGATGTTGACCGGTATATAACTGCTCAACCAATTGAGATACAGGAAAGACTGTTGAAATTACGTCAAACCATCAAAGCAGCCGCGCCTGATGCACAGGAAGTAATAAGTTATAGCATGCCTGCCTATAAATTGAATGGCATGCTTTTGTATTTTGCTGCACATAAAAATCATATTGGTTTGTATCCAATGGCAGCAGGCATCGAAGCATTTAAGGATGAATTGACAAAATATGAGACCTCAAAAGGCACCGTACAATTCCCACATGATAAAACAATTCCATTCGCATTGATCAAAAAAATAGTCAAGTTCAGGCTACAGCAAAACATAGAAAAAGCTGCTGCCAAAAAGAAAAAATAAATACCATGCAAAAAATAACACCTTTTCTCTGGTTCAACAATAATGCAGAAGAAGCCATGAATTTTTATGTGGCAACATTTAAAAATGCAAAGATCCTGCATTTCATGCGACACGCTGATGGCAGCGTATTCGGTGGCGGATTTGAGATTGAAGGACAGGAATTTAAAGTACTGAATGGTGGGCCACTGTACAGCTTCACTCCTGCTATTTCCCTTTTCGTGAATTGTGAAACGCAGGAAGAAGTGGATGAACTATGGGCGAAACTTACTGCCGATGGAGGTTCAGAAAGTAGATGCGGTTGGTTAAAAGATAAATTTGGTCTATCCTGGCAGATCATACCTTCCTGCCTGGGAAAATATTTGGGTGATCCCAATCCGGTTAAAGCAAAGAATGCCATGCAGGCAATGATGCAAATGGGTAAAATAATTATTAAAGATCTGCAAGCTGCGCACGATAAGGAATAAAGTGTTCATGTTTTCAAGATTCGAAGGATTTCCCTCTGGGTCCTTAAGATTTCTACTGTAAAGAAATGGCGACCTTGTAAAATGTAAACCCTTTGCGACTCTGCGCCTCCGCGTGAAAAAACAAATCCTAACTTCACACATGGAGAACATTGTCTGCCGACAGGCAGGCTTTTTGTGACAGCAAACTATCAACAAATGCCTTTATTTAATGTTAGAGTATACGGAATTTTAATGGACAGAAAGAAAAGGGTTTTAGTCAGCGATGAATTCATTCGCGGCAACTATTTCACCAAATTTCCCGGCGGCGGATTGGAGTTCGGCGAAGGCACAAGAGATTGTTTGAAAAGAGAATTCAAAGAAGAAACGAATCTGGATGTGATCATTGGTGATCATATTTATACCACCGATTTTTTTCAGATCTCTGCATTCAATAACACAGACCAGATCTTGAGCATCTATTATTTTGTGCATGCAGATGAACCTATTGAATTAACCACACATACTATCCCATTTCATTTCTCTCCGCATCAGGTTGCCGATGCAAACGGCGAAAGTGAAGTATTCCGCTGGATCGAATGGAATGACCTGAATGAAGCAACTGTTTCTCTGCCGATCGATAAAGTGGTGGTGAAGATGCTCAAGCAAGTTTAAGAGGTTTAAGAAGTTCAATGTTTGAGTCATCCCGAGGCACGAGGGATCTGCTGAATAACTGCATATAGCCAAATAATTTTCATAGCCTGAATTCTAATAAAGACTCTGCAGAGCAAGTTTATTTTAAGTCAATTGGCCTTTAAATGCCTGCAAATTTGGCAAAATTAAGACCTGTAAGGGTAAAATGACCCTAACTTATACAAGGCTTATCTAAGGAGTATATAAGAAGTATATAAGGAGTATCTAAGAAGTATGCGCCAATGTGACAGATTATTCCAATAAGTTAACAATTACTCGCCCGCCAACCTTAAACATTTAAACTTCTTCAACCTTTTAAACGGCTACTACCCCGCTGTTGGAATATTGGCAAAAGCATCTGCATCTTCACCCATGGCAGCACGTTTCATTTTAGCAGCTGTTTCGTGGCCCACATATTTCTCGATCCATCCTTCAATTAAATAGATCAATGGCGTAAGGATAATTGCCATTACAAATTTGTAAGTATAATTCACGATGCAAATGGCGAGTACCAATTGCCAGCTCCAGCCATTGCCTATTTTAAAAGCGATGAATAAAACAATAAAACTATCCACCAACTGCGATACTAGTGTAGAACCGGTGGCTCTTAACCAAACCCATTTTTCCCCGGTGATCTTCTTGATGCGGTGAAATACGGTCACATCAACGATCTGGCTCACTAAGAAAGCTGTTAAACTTCCTAGTATGATCCACATGCCCTGACCGAAAATACTATTGAAGGCATTCTGCATATCCGGAATGCCACTATCCTTCTTAGAACTGATCCAAAAATCTGCCGGCGGAACTTTCATGGCAGTATAGAACATAAGGAATGCATATGCAATTAAAACAACGGCTGTATAACTGATCCGGCGAACGGCTTTGGGTCCGTAAAATTCATTTACAATATCCGTTAAGATAAATTCCAATGGCCAAAGTAATACACCGCAGGTAAGGTTGAATGCCATTCCTGATTGACCGAAAATAGTAATATTGGAAGGGGTGCCACCCAGTAATTTCTCGAAGGAAAATATCTTTCCTCCGATACATTCTGCGATCAATGCATTCGCAACAAAAAACGCGGCAAATCCAATGAAAAGCTTGGTGGGTTTGTCTTTCAGAATATTATGTATCATAGCGTCAAATTAAGAATACGATCATTTGTGCAATGAGAAAAATAAAATTTGTGATCGATAGCCAGCTTGGTACAGTTGTATTTTTCTTGCTAAACATCATCACCAATAACAAAATATGCAAAATAAAGTTGAGCGGAAAAGAAACATAACCCAGCGTGATGATATAATTATTGACCGCCTGGTTATGAATGAAATCATGTGAATAACGGATTACCATTGTTAAGGCAAAACAAACATTACACAATAATGCAACTCTACTGATAAATAAAAGCCAACGCATAAAATTTTTTGTTCAAAATAGCATTAATTTGCCAATCGCATAAAATAGAAGTATGAAAAATTTTCAGTGGAAGTCACTCCTGCCCCATTTAATAGCTATTGTCGTTTTTGCTTTGATCGCTATTATCTATTGTAAACCTGCTTTTGACGGTAAAGTTCTGCAGCAAAGTGATGTGATCCATTGGAAAGGAATGGCACAGGATCTAGTGAAATACAAGGAGAAACATGGTAATTATCCTTTGTGGAATAATAATCTGTTCAGTGGGATGCCGGCTTATCAGGTCATCCTGGAAACCAGTAACCCGATAACTGTTGGTTATTTTCATCCTTTATTCTTATTATTTCTACCTAAACCGGTTGGCTATTTCTTTTTACTCTGTATCTCATTTTATTTTTTAAGTCAGGTTTTAAAAGTGAGGCCATGGCTGGGCATTTTGGGAAGTATAGCCTACGCCTACTCAACATTCAGTGAGATCATTGTGTCTGTTGGTCACGATACGCAGATGCTGGCATTGGGTTATGTTCCTGCATTGTTGGCTGCTGTCTGGCTCATCTATCAAAAAAAGTACTGGTGGGGAGCAGCACTTACTGCATTGTTCAGTTGTTTATTAATTGCACAGAACCATTTACAGATCACTTATTATTTTTTAATTGTCGCTACTTTCATGAGTGTTGGGTTCATCATTCAATGGATCAAAGCAAAAGAATACAAACACCTGGCTATTGCTTTAAGTATTGCTATAGTTTGTGGCGGGATCGGTGCGGCATGCAATATGGTTACATTGGCCACTACCAGCGATTACAGCAAAGCAACTATGCGTAACGGTTCCTTGATCTTGGATTCTACAACTGCCAGTGGAACCAGGAAATCATCAGGTCTGCCGATCGACTATGCTTTTGGATGGAGTTACGGAAGACTGGAAACATTCACCTTGTTAGTTCCGGGCATTTATGGTGGTGGCGGAAGTATTAAACTTCCCGACAACTCAGCATTTGTTAAAAAAATAACTGAGAAAGGTGCTCCCGAAGATCAGGCACTGCAAATGGCCGATCAATTAGGAGGTTTTAGTTATTGGGGTGCACAACCATTTACAAGTGGCCCTGTTTATCTAGGTGCTGTGATCTGTTTATTATTTTTATTCGGAATGGTCTATATCAAATCGCCACATAAGTGGTGGATCCTGGCTGCTTGTGTAACTGCAATCCTAATGAGTTGGGGTAAGAACTTCAGTGCATTCAATACTTTCTTATTCAATTATCTGCCTTTATATAATAAGTTCAGGGTACCTACAATGACCTTGGTGATCCCACAATTATTATTTCCTGTGGTTGCCATTTTAGGGCTTCAACAATTTTTATTTGACGATACTGATAAAGCAGAAGCATTCAAAAAAGTAAAACTGACTGCTTATATCACCGGAGGATTGATCGCCTTACTTGGATTGATCTATATCAGTTTGGATTATGCGGGCATCAATGATGCACAACTGAAAAACTATTTTACACAAATGATGCAGGGCAATGCAGGAGAAAGCAATTCCCTGTATGAAGCATTTAAACAGGACAGGCAAACCATTTTTGGCAAAGACTTGATCCGTACTATTTTATTATTGCTTGCAACATTAGCCGTTCTATGGTTATTCATCAAAGACAAACTAAAGACAAACTATGCATTAGCAGCTTTATTGCTGTTAAGTTCATTGGATGTTTTAACGCTGGGAAGAAGATATTTAAATGAAAATAATTTTCAGGATGAAGCTGATATGAATGAGAATTATTTTAAACCCTCTCCTGCTGAAGCTTCCATTTTAAAAGACACTTCTTATTATCGTGTTTTGAATTTAAGTGGTGGAATTGAAAATGTATTTAATGATGCACTCACATCTTATCATTTTCATTCAGTAGGCGGTTATCATCCTGCTAAACTCAGTATTGTAGAAGATCTGCTCAACTATCAGTTACGCAAGCAACCCATTAATTTAAAGGTGTTGAATATGCTCAACACAAAATATATAATTACTGCTGACAATAACACACATCAGTACTTACCACCAAATCCTGATGCGTTGGGTCCAGTATGGTTTGTAAAAGCGATTCAGTTTGAAAAGAGTCCTTCAGAAGTGATGAAAGGGTTAAACAATTTTGATCCTAAGGATACAGCTTTGGTGGAAGAATCCTATAAACCACAATTAGCTGCTTCAATTCAGGCCGATTCATCTGCTACCATTTCATTGGTTAATAATGACAATGATTTTATTGAGTATAAGTCTGCAAGCAAGAGCAATCAGTTTGCTGTATTCAGTGAAATTTATTACGACAGAGGATGGAAAGCATATATAGACGGGAAAGAATCGCCGATCATTCCAACCAACTATGTATTGCGGGGTATGCTGATTCCTGAAGGCAATCACAAGATAACATTTGAATTTAAACCGGAATCGTTTTACAATAGTTCTAAAGCTGCTTTGATCGCTTCGGCATTGGTCTGGTTATTATTGATCGCTGCTGTTATTCAATCATTCAGAAAAGAGAAACAAAAAGCTTAGATGGTATTGCTCGGCATTGTGTCGTACAAAATTTTTCCTGCACGTTTGGGCGGACAAAAAGGTATTGCCGATTTCTATCAATTTCTTTCAAAGGAAACAGAAATAGTATTAGCCACTTCAAATGATAATGAAGGGAGTGATAATCTTTCATTTAAAGTTTATCCATTTTTATTCAATCATTGGAAAGGGCTTCTGAATTTGATTTATATCCCTAAACTGATCGGGATTATTCGCAAACATAAGGTGGAGGTTATTTTGATCGAACATAGCTATTTTGGATGGTTGGGAATTTTATTACGATTATTTACGGGCAAGCCCTTTGTAATTCACTCCCATAATATCGAAGCACATCGCTTCAAAGTAGCAGGCAGAAAATGGTGGCGCTTCTATATTCGTTATGAGATCTTTGTTCATCAGCAAGCCAATTTTAATTTATTTAAATGCGAAGAAGACAAGGATTGGGCTGTTGAAAAATGGAATATTGCTCATGAGAAATGTATGATTGTGCCCTATGGAACAAATATTCAGAAAGCGCCTGATGCAGAGGAAATAAAATCTTGCAGAGAAAAAATTAGGAGGATCCATTCCATAAAAGAAAATGAGACCATTTTTTTATTCAATGGTTCTCTGAACTATGCGCCGAATATTGACAGCATTCAGATCATTACACAATTCCTTATCCCCATTTTACAAAAAACAGATTTCAAATACCGTATTATAATATGTGGCGATTTTTTACAGGAACTGTTAGCAACTGAACTGAAAGCATTCGATCAGATCATCTTTGCAGGATTTGTAGCAGATATCAGTTTGTACTTCAAAGGCTGTGATGCATTTTTAAATCCCTCCGTTTTGGCAACAGGAATTAAAACCAAATTAGTCGAAGCTTTGGCAAATGACCTGACTGTTATTTCAACAATAGGCGGCGCCAGAGGGATTGATTCAAAGATCGCAGGAATGAAAATGATCTTGGTTGAGAATGCTGACTGGAAAGGGTTTGCCGCAGAAATGCAGAAAACAAAACTGCGGAAGCCATTTATAACACCTGAATTGTTTTATACCCGTTTTTATTGGGGAAATATTACCCACAACGTTCATAAATGTTTAGCAGAATTATATCATTCCTGATAAACTCTTTTAATACATTGCAGTATGAAATCGATTGAATTTGTGATCATCACTTATAACAGGCCGGAAGATACACTGGAATTATTGCAGAATATTGTACAGCTTGATCAGGCAAGTGAATTACTAAAGAGTGTGATACTGGTAAATAATGCTTCTACTGCGGATTATACAGCTGTAAGAAAATTTACTAATGAAAGTACTGCCGTTAAATTTCAATATATAGATTCACCAACAAATCTAGGCGTTACAGGAGGAAGGAATTTAGCTTTGCAATATGCATCTGCAGATATTTTAATTTTTCTGGATGATGATTGTGTGTTGCAAAATAATGATGCATTAGTACAATTGTTAAGAAGCTTTGGTGAACCGGGTTTTGAGAACAGAGAAACAGCGATCGTATCTTTTAAAGTTTTGTATTATTCCAATTTAGAGATGCAGATCAATGGTTTGCCGCACAAACGAATTGAGAAGTATAAGGGCAAAGAGAAATTCTTCACTTATTATTTTGCCGGAGGCGCTCATGCCATTCAAAGAAAAGTGTTACAGGAAACTGGCAACTTACCGGAAGAGTTTTTTTACGGCATGGAAGAATATGATCTGAGCTACCGAATCATCGATAAAGGTTACTGCATAAAATATGACAGCAATATTGTTATGCTTCATAAGGAATCTCCGCTTGGGAGAAAAACAAAAGAAGAAAAGCTACGAATGATGTGGGTGAATAAAGCAAAAGTGGCTTGGAGATATCTGCCCAAATTTAATTATTACAGCACTTCCCTAATGTGGAGTTTACAATATCTGAAAGAGGCTGGGTTCAATATGGGTGGGTATTTCAAAGGGTGGAAAGATGTTTTAGACATTCCCAAAAATGAAAAAAGAAATCCTATTTCTCCATCTTCACTTGAATATTTGCAGGCCGTTGAAGCAAGATTGTGGTATTGATTCTTATTACAAAATTGCTTTCAAATAATCAAGAGGCTTAACCAGAAACGATTTAGTTTTTAGTTTCTCGTTTTTAAGATTTTTCTCTCACAGAATTTTATAAAAATGCGGCTGATTACGCAAAATCGTTGGCGATAATTTCCAAACTTCAAACATATTTATTGCCAACCCCTTGATGCGTTTCCAATCTGCAAAAGGATTTTGCAAATGGATCAAATGATCAATGATACTGCAAACAAAAAATACCGGAACGCCAAAACTGCAATTCAGCAACTGAACAAAGAACCAAAATACTCCGAATTGCTTTCTTATCCGAATATGATTGGATACTAATAACTGCAAGCCTTTCTTATCAAATAAATTGAAATAAGTTTTATCGTCAGTTCCTGTTGCATCTTTAATGGTTTCACCCAACAGATGGATCATTTTTATTTCGCCATAAATACTTAAACTACCAATTTTTTTTAACCTGCTGCACCATTCGATCTCTTCTGCATACAAGAAGAACTCTTCATCCATCATTCCTGCTTTTTCAATGGCAGACTTTTTTACCATTAAAAATGCTCCGCTGATCCAATCAACTTTTTCTTCACTACTAGCTTGCAAAACATTCGGCTTTTTGGTATTAAAGGCAAAAGCTACACTTCTTAAAAAATTACCCCAATAAGGTAATGCCAAAAGATGATTGATCCCTCCCTTCATGAAAAAATTCCCGGATATCTGAGATGACCCATCCGGATTTAATAATTGAACACCGCATGCCACATCTGTAGTAATTATAAATTTGCTGAAACATCTTTCCAAAGCATTATTCTGAACAATGGTATCAGGATTCAGCAGCAAAACCACATCCCCTGAAGATTGACGGATCCCTTCATTGTTGGCACGGGCAAATCCGGCATTATAATTCATGTCGATCCAGTGTATAAACGGGAATTTTTGAGTGAGAATAGAACGGCTCTCATCTCCTGAAGCATTATCAACTACGATCCATTCAAAAGGATTGTCAGCATTGCATTCCAATGCACTTTGAATACAGTTCAGAATGTATTTTGATGAGCGATAATTGACAATGATGATAGAGAGTTGCAATCCGTCTTCCTGATTTTATGAATGAATAAGTATCTTGCGCTAAAGTTAGGTCTTGATATGAAAAAATTGATAATAAATTTATTAAGGAAGTTTAATTATGAATTGGTAAAGGTACACGGAGTAAATGCTGATAAGATCCCAACAGACTTTGAACTATTGCATTTGAACATTTATAAAAAGGTCTGCAATCATACGATGACAAGCCCTGAACGTATCTACAGTTTGATAGAAGCTGTTCAATACGTTGTGAAAAATAATATTGAAGGCGATATTGTAGAATGTGGTGTTTGGAAAGGTGGCAGTATGATGGCTGTTGCTGAAACATTGCAATTCTTAAAAACCAATAACAGAAGTTTGTATCTCTACGATACATATGAAGGGATGAGTGAGCCAACTGAGCATGATAAGACCTTTAAAGGCGATGATGCAAAACATTTAATGGATACTGATTCCGATAAAGAAAAGAATCTGGTTTGGGCCTACTCTGCTTTGGATACAGTGAAGCAAGGAATGCAATCAACTGCTTATCCTTCCGATAAAATAAATTATATCAAAGGGAAAGTAGAAGATACGATCCCTCAAAATATTCCTACCAGGATTGCTATTCTTAGATTGGATACAGATTGGTACGAATCGACAAAGCATGAATTGATACACTTATTTCCCTTATTAAGTGATGATGGAGTTTTGATTTTGGATGATTACGGGCATTGGGCAGGAGCTAAAAAAGCAGTGGATGAATATATTGCCGAACACAATGTAAAAATATTATTAAACAGGATTGATGCCACAGGTAGAATAGCGATAAAGCAAGCATAATGGATTATACAGGTATTGCAACAGAATTTAATCCGGGATTGACTTTCCCGAATTACTTGACCCGCAACAGATTGTTGAATGGCATTGCGAAATATATCCCCTTGTTAAAAGGCGAATTGATGGATTTTGGCTGTGGTGCTAAACCCTATCACTCATTATTTTCTGTTGGGAAATATGTAGGAGTTGATTATGAAAGCCCCGGCCATCCGCATTTGAATGAAGAAATTGATGTGTACTACGATGGCAAGCATATTCCTTTTGAAGACCAACATTTTGATTCTGTATTTACGTCTGAGGTTTTTGAACATATTTTTAATCTGGATGAGATCATCAAAGAGATCAATCGTGTGATGAAAACAGGTGGCATTATTTTAATGACCTGCCCTTTTTCCATATGCGAACATGAAGTACCCAATGATTATGCACGCTATACTTCCTTCGCTTTGAAATATTTCTTTGAGAAAAATGGCTTTGAGGTCATTCATCAGGATAAAACAGGAAACAGCGTGGAAGTGGTCTTTCAATTATGGACAATGTATATTCATCAGCATATCCTTCCTTTCATAAAAAACATACCTGTTGTTAGAAGCGTATTTAAACTAGTCACTTATTCTGTCTTGAATTGCTGTGCAATTGTTTTAAGCAGAATTTTGCCTAATCGAAAGGATCTTTATCTCAATAATATTCTAGTAGCAAAAAAAATAAAATAAATGTTATGAAACTCGCAGTTATTTCTATGATACGAGAAGCCTGGGGCGGAAGTGAAGAACTTTGGTACGAAATGGCCAAAGAAGCCTTGCAACAAGGACATTCCGTATCACATCTCTCCTATGCATTCAATGAACAACATTCAAAAACGAAAGAGCTCATTAGTTTGGGTATGAAAGAATATCAGCGACCTTCTTTCAGTTCATCACAACAAAACCCGGTTGGAAGATTCATTGAAAAAACGATCTTCTTTTTCCAAAAAAGGGTTAACGATTCAATAAAAGAAATTTTTAAGGAAGAACCGGACATTGTTTTGTACAATGGTACTTGTTATTCAATCGCTGCCGAAAAGAAAATGCTGCATTATTTATCAAACAATAATTGCCGCTTTTATATATTAGGGCATTTTACGGATGAAAAGGATAGTCATCTTTCTTCAAAAGAAAAAGAGATGGTCAGCAAAGCATATGACCGTTGTTCAAAAGTTTTCTTTGTATCTGAAAGAACAAAACATGTAGCAGAGAAACAATTGGGAAGGTTGATCAATCATGCCATGGTTGTACGTAATCCCGTAAACATTTCCGATGTTTCTATGCTGGAACTTCCTTCTACTGAAACTGTCCAAATGGCCATGGTTGGAAATCTCATCACTGTTCATAAAGGTCAGGATATCGTTTTAAAGATCCTTGCGAAAGAACAAAAGGAAACGAATAACTGGCATTTGAATATTTATGGAAAAGGGCCGGATGAAGCAATATTAAAGGAAATGACAACTGCAATGGGATTGGCAGACAAAGTGACTTTTCACGGGAAAGTTGATGATATCAGGGCTGTCTGGCAAAAGAATCATCTCTTATTAATGCCTTCTCATATGGAAGGAATGCCCCTCGCATTGGTGGAAGCCATGTTCTGTGGACGTATCGCTGTTGTTACTAATGTTGGCGGTAATACAGAATGGATCGATGATAAACTGAATGGATTTATTGCCGAGGAAGCAACTATTGAATCATTTAACAAGGCTATGCAGCAAGCATTTCATCACATAAGCGAGTGGAAAGCAATTGGTAAAGCAGCACATGAAAAAGCTAAACATTTATATGATCCTCATGCAGGAAAAACCTTATTACATTTAATTAGTTCTTAAATTGCTTGCGTGAAAAAATTATTATTTGTTTTTGGCACAAGACCCGAAGCTATTAAAATGGCGCCGATCATTCATGCGGCAAAAAAACATCCTGAATTATTTAATGTAAAGATCTGTTTGACGGGCCAGCATAAAGAAATGCTCTATAGCGTTATGGACTTTTTCGAATTAAAAGCTGATACTGATCTGGCATTAATGAAACCCAATCAAACACTATTTGACATAACTGCAGATGCTATAAGAGGATTGGAAAAAGTATTGAATGAGTTTACACCTGACATAGTTTTAGTCCAGGGTGATACTACTACTGCTTTTGCAGGTGCCTTGGCCGCATATTACAAAAAAATAAAGGTTGCACATATTGAAGCCGGATTGAGAAGTCATGATAAATATGCTCCTTTTCCGGAAGAGATCAATCGAAAAATGGTTGGAACGATCGCTGATCTGCATTTTGCACCTACTGAAGCTGCTGCAGAGAATTTATTCATGGAAAATATTTCAGAGAATGTTTTTATAACAGGCAATACCATTATCGATGCATTATTATGGGGTGTTGAGAAGATAAGAATGGTTAATGACTTTGCAAAGCCATTTGGATTTCTTGACCTGAATAAAAAGATAATATTAGTAACAGGTCATCGCAGAGAAAATTTCGGCTTGCCGTTTGAAAATATCTGTGAGGCACTGAATTTTATAAGTTCAAAATATCCGGATGTACAGATCGTTTATCCGGTTCACTTGAATCCAAATGTACAAACGGTTGTGAAAGAAAGATTAAGGGATAGGCCAAATGTATTTTTAATTGACCCGTTAGATTATCCAAACTTGATTTGGATTATGGATAAAAGTTATTTTGTGATCACCGATTCAGGGGGCATCCAGGAAGAAGCACCTTCTTTAGGAAAACCTGTGCTGGTCATGCGTGAAGTGACAGAAAGAATGGAAGGTGTAACTGCCGGTACTGCTTTATTGGTGGGCACTTCCAAAGAGCGGATCATTGATGAAGTAAGCAGATTATTGGATGATACTGAACATTATCAAACCATGTCTAAAGCAGTAAACCCATATGGCGATGGTACAACTGCAGAACAAATCATTTCAATCTTAGCAAAGCAAGCATAATGCAACCAACCATTTCCATTATTTTACCCACCTATAATGGTTCGAAGTTTATTCGCACTTCAATTGAGAGTTGCCTGCAGCAAACATTCACTGATTTTGAGTTGATCATTGTGAATGACTGTTCAACTGACGCTACTGCCTCCATCCTTAAAGAATATGCTTTAAAAGACAAAAGAATAAGAGTACTTCGTAACACGCATAACAAAAAATTGCCGTTATCGCTAAACAGAGGATTTGAAGCAGCCAAAGGGAAATATTTTACCTGGACATCCGATGATAATTATTATGCCCCACATGCATTGCAAACCATGTTGAATGAATTTGAAAATGATCAACATACAACGGATCTGGTTTATGCCAATTATACTATCATTGATGATTCCGGAAACATAACTGGGACAAGAATTTTCAACAATATCTATTTTAGTTTTTTTAACTGGCTGGGTTGCGGCGCCTGTTTTTTATATAAAGCAGAGATACATAAAGCACTGAACGGCTACAACCCTGCTGCTTTCTTAATTGAGGATTATGATTTTTTTGTCCGAGCTTTTTTAAAGTACCAGTTCAACTATTTACCCCAAACAGATCTTTATTTCTATCGCGAACATGCAGCATCATTGACAAGCACTCAAAGCAGTGCCATAAAAGATGTATCTAAAATATTTTTAGAAAGACAATTGCCAGGTCTGGAAAAAAAACTGGATGAGCATGAAGTGGCATTATTATACAGAAAATTTGCGGTCTATTTTGCAGTCCAAAAAAATGATACAGTTAAATACAGTTTTTATCTCCAAAAATTAGCTTCCATTTCTAAGAAAGAGGCGCTGATCACGGTTTGCTATATTCCTGCTTTCAAAATGTACCAAACATTTCTTGTTTCTTTAGATGGATTTATTGCATTCTTCAAAGCACTCATTACTTACCTCAAACTCAAAGCATTGGAAGCATTGAAATAAATTTTCGCAGCGCTTCTCTTTTCCGATCCGTTAATTCGTAGCTGATGTTTTTTGTAAAGTATTTATTCAGATCATATTCTTTAAAAAAAGTTTCCTTCAGTACCTCTTCGATATGTTTCACACCATATGCATTTGCCCTATTAAAAGCATCCAGAAAATCTTCATCTAATGGTTTATTTGCAATCCAGGCAGCAAATACAAAAGGCAATCCGGTAAATGATTTCCAAGCCAATGCCAGATCGTACACGAATTTTGAATGATTTGTTAACTGTAAAGCACGGTCGCCAATCACAACAGCTGCAGTTGTTCCGCCGATATGTTGTAGAAAATCTTCCTTTGCATCTTCAAAAACCACTTCTTTTCTCCAATATTCTTTCAACAATATTTTAGCAAGGTTTACTGAGGTTTTGCTTTGATAATCCAGCACTACTTTCTCGATTTGCTCAATCGGCACTTCGCTGAATAAAGCCACTGAAGCCACTTCTCCTTCTGCACCAATACAATAGTCAGTAACAATAAAATGTTGTTTCATTTGTGGTATTACAGCCACCGGTATGAGTCCCACATCGATCTCATCGTTCAGTAACATGGCTGCAATTTTAGCAGGGTAATCTTCGATCAAATCTATTCTATCCATCAGTCCGCTGCGCTTAACACCAAAAATTAATGGCCTGGTGTTTAAATAACTTACAGCTCCAACGCGTATTCTCTTGTCCAATTCAATTACTTTTGTGTGCAAAGAAAAGCATTTTTCTGAAGCCAACTGTTGTAACATTGTTCATCAGGTGTTGTCATTTGTTCTCTCAGTGAAAGAATTGAGACAATGAAGCTACCCTGAAAAACGAAAGCGCATAAAAACTTAACAGTTATAACTTAATACTTACAACTCAAATAATACATGGAACTGAATAACCTTACCGCTATTTCACCGATCGATGGACGTTACCGTAAGCAACTCTCACATCTCGACGAATATTTTTCTGAATATGCACTCATCAAATACCGTGTATTGGTAGAAATTGAATACTTCTTATTTCTGGCCGATAAGAAATTTTTTAAACTAACGCCCAAACAAAAGTTGCTGTTAAAAAGAGTGGCAGAAGATTTTCATTTAAGTGATGCTCAACAAATAAAACAAATAGAAGCAACCACCAATCATGATGTAAAAGCTGTTGAATACTTTATTAAAGAGCAGTTAGATAAAATTGGCTTAGGCCAGGTAAAAGAATGGGTGCATTTTGGTTTAACATCGCAGGACATCAACAATACTTCTATCCCTTTAAGCTGGAAACACTGCATGGAGCAGGAATATTTACCATCGATCGTTAATCTGCATAACCATTTGTTTGGCTTGGCAAAACAATGGAGAAATATTCCTTTATTAGCCAGGACACATGGACAACCTGCATCCCCAACGATCTTAGGAAAAGAATTCATGGTATTTTCTGAACGATTGGATGGGCAAATAAATTTATTTACACAAATTCCTTACGCCGCAAAATTCGGCGGAGCTACCGGAAATTTCAATGCCCATCATGTTGCATTTCCAAAAAAAGACTGGGTAAAATTAGGAAATGAATTTGTTGAAACTGTTTTAGGATTGCAACGAATGCAGTTCACTACACAGATAGAACACTATGATAATCTTGCTGCTCAATTTGATAATATCAAACGTATCAATACGATACTAATTGATCTGTGCAGGGATGTGTGGACCTATATCAGTATGGATTATTTCAAGCAAAAAACAAAGAAGGGCGAAGTGGGTTCTTCTGCCATGCCTCATAAAGTTAACCCGATAGATTTTGAAAATGCAGAAGGTAATCTGGGAATGGCAAATGCTTTACTGGAGCATCTTTCGGCTAAATTGCCCCTCTCCCGTTTACAAAGAGACCTTACAGACAGCACCGTCTTAAGAAACGTTGGCGTTCCGGTTGCACATACCATATTGGCCATAAAATCGCTCATCAAAGGATTGGATAAATTGGTACTAAATGACGCTAAACTGAAGGAAGATCTTGAAAATAACTGGGCTGTTGTTGCAGAAGCCATTCAAACGATCTTACGAAGAGAAAATTATCCCAATCCGTATGAAGCATTGAAAGACCTTACCAGGGGGAAGGATAAAATAACCAAGCAATCAATACATAAATTTATCTCTACTTTAAAAGTGAGTGGTGCAATCAAAAAAGAGTTGAAAGCAATTACCCCGGCAAATTATGTAGGTGTTAATCCTGAGTATTGATTCATGCAAACAAATACTTATTTTCATAGCATAAACTACTGCTATGAGAAGAATACTGATTGGCCTACTTCTATTTATTTCCATCCAAATAGAGGCCCAAAAAGCCTTTGATACATACTATCAAACCAATGAGATACAACCATTATTGGTGAATTATCAGGCAGATAAAGGCGGGCTAAGCAGATTTTATACCATCACCAATTCTCCGGAAAGAAGAGAACGTTTTAAAAAATTCAATCAGGAATACCTGCAGCAATTAGAGCAATTGGATTTTGATAAAATGAAAACCAGCGCTCAGGTAGATTATATATTGTTTCAGCGAACACTCAAGAATGAATTGTATTTGTTGGATAAGGAAGAAAAAGAGTACAATCAGATCTCAAAATATATTCCATTCGCTGATTCCATTTATCAATGGGAAAAGGCACGTCGCAGAGGAGCATTCTTAAAAAGCGAATCAATTGCGCACCAGTTATATGCTATCACTAACCAAATCCAATCGCTTTCAAAATCAGTTACACAGGGGTCTTTAATAGAGGATGATCTTTCGAAACGGGCAGAAAATACAGTGAAAGGGTTACAAGCTGCACTAAAATCAGTTTACGATTTTTATTATGGATATGACCCGCAATTTACCTGGTGGATGCAAAAGCCCTATCAGCAAACAGATAGTGCATTAACAGCTTATGCATCAATCCTAAAAAGTAAAGCCAATAAAGCCAGTTCACAAAAGGAAGATGCCAGTGGCATTGTTGGGCATCCCATTGGCAGACAGGAATTATTAAGGCAATTACAATATGAATTCATTCCTTATTCACCCGAAGAACTGGTGGATATCGCCAATAAAGAATTTGCCTGGTGCGATGCTGAAATGCTGAAAGCATCAAAAGAAATGGGTTTTGGGGATAATTGGAAAGCTGCTCTGGAAAAAGTAAAACAATCCTATGTTCCTGAAGGCCATCAACCGGAAATGATCATTGATCTGTATAACCAATCGGTAGATTTTATCAAGAAACATGATCTGATCACCATCCCCCCATTAGCAGAAGAAACCTGGAGAATGACGATGATGTCACCCAGACAGCAATTGGTTAGTCCATTCTTTTTGGGTGGAGAACAATTGCTGGTCGCCTATCCTACCAACACTATGGATGATGATGCCAAAATGATGAGCATGCGTGGTAATAACCCGCATTTTTCAAGAGCAACGGTACACCATGAATTGATCGCCGGACATGATCTGGAATTTTTTATGAATGAAAGATTCAAGCCATACAGAAACTATTTTACCCCTTTCTGGATTGAAGGATGGAGTTTATACTGGGAATTTATTTTATGGGATATGAATTTTCCTCGTAATGCAGAAGATCGAATAGGTATGCTCTTCTGGCGCATGCATCGCTGTGCAAGGATCATTTTTTCTTTGAATTATCAATTGGGCAATTGGACACCACAGCAATGCATTGATTTTTTAGTTGACAGAGTTGGTCATGAAAGAGCCAATGCGGAAGGCGAAGTAAGAAGATCATTCACAGGAGGCTATGGTCCTTTGTATCAATTGGCATATATGACAGGGGCACTCCAATTTTATGCAATGAAAAAAGAATTGGTTGACACAAAGAAGATGACCTATAAACAATTCCATGATGCCATTCTGAAAGAAAATTGTATGCCCGTAGAATTGGTCAGAGCAATCCTTACCAATCAAAAATTGAAAAGAGATTATTCAACAAACTGGAGATTTTACAATAAGTAAAAACTGATACTTTGCCATGTTTCTATAATTTCAACAGGGCAAAGTATCAAACTCTTAACTCTTAAACTTGTTCTTCAAAGCACTTAAAGCATCATTCATATTCAGTTCACTCAGATCCTTTTGAGGAGCAGGCATTTGACTTTTGTTACCCGACTTTTGACTCACGACTCCTGACTTATGACTAGTTCTAGCAAGTGCATCCTGCGTTTGCTTGATGGATAATGCGATCCTTTTTCTTGCAGTATCCACTTCCAAAACTTTCACTTGAACCTTATCATTCAACTTTAGCACCTCACTTGGATCAGTAATGTATTGATGTGCGATCTCACTCACATGCACCAATCCATCCTGTTTTACACCAATATCAACAAATGCACCAAAGCGGGTGATATTGGTAACGACACCTGGGACCACCATTCCCAGTTTTACATCTTCCATTGAGAAAATATTGGCGTATTCAAATTGTTCCAATTCACTTCGCGGATCCAATCCCGGCTTCTTCAACTCATTCAAAATATCTTTGATGGTCAGTTCTCCTATTTCCTCTGTACAGTATTTTTTTACTTCTACTTGTTTCAATAAACTTTCATTACCGATCAATGATCTTAAGTCAGTATTCAAGTCTTTTGCGATCCTTTCGACAAGCTTATATGCTTCCGGATGAACTGAACTTGCATCCAATGGATTATTCGCTTCTTTGATCCTTAAAAAACCGGCACATTGTTCAAAGACTTTGCCCCCAAGTCTTGGCACTTTTAATAATTGATTACGATCCGTGAATTTCCCGATCTCATTTCTATGCTTGATGATATTCTCGGCCAATGTTGCCCCGATCCCGCTGACATAACTCAGCAAATGCTTGGAAGCTGTATTCAGATTAACACCTACCTGATTCACACAACTCACCACTGTTTGATCCAATCTTTCTTTTAAACGGAATTGATTCACATCATGCTGATACTGTCCTACGCCAATGCTCTTCGGATCTATCTTCACTAACTCAGCCAATGGATCCATCAATCTTCTGCCAATGCTTACTGAACCACGAACGGTAACATCATATTCAGGAAATTCTTCCCTGGCGATCTCTGAGGCGGAATAAACCGATGCTCCATCTTCATTTACTAAAAAGATCGGCTTCCCAAGATTCAGTTGTTTGATAAATTGTTCCGTTTCCCTTCCTGCTGTTCCATCACCAATAGCAAATACTTCAATATCATATTTTGCCACCAGTTCTTTTATTTTATATTCTGCATCATACTTTTTATTCGCTTCATGAATGTAGATCACGTCATTTATTTGGAGGTCACCTTTTTCATTGAGACAAACCAATTTGCAACCGGTTCTATATCCCGGATCCAATGCCAGGATCCTTTTGCTTCCCAATGGAGAACTCAATAACAATTGTTTCAGGTTTTCTGCAAATACAGTGATCGCCTCTTCATCGGCCTTTGTTTTTAATGCCGTTCTGAATTCCGTTTCCAGACTGGGCTGTAATAATCTTTTGTATGCATCTTTGATAGCCTTTTTCACTTGTTCAACCGAACTGTTCAAACTTGCTGTTATGTATTGCTTTTCTATTAATTCCAATGCATCTTCTTCCAAAGGCGCAATGCTGATCCTTAAAAAACCTTCCAGAAATCCACGCAACACGGCTAATATCCTATGCGATGGAACCTTATGTATCGCTTCACTAAAATCAAAATAATCTTTGTATTTAATAGCTTCCGTTTCTTTATCAGTCAACACTTTGCTTTGCAATGTGGCAGTGTCTTCGAAGAGTTTACGCAATTTGGCACGAATGCTTGCATCCTCATTCACCAACTCTGCAATGATATCTCTTGCTCCCTGCAAAGCTTCATCAACGGTTTTTATTTTTTCATTGATGAAGGCATTTGCTTCTACAACAATATCAATATCTTTTTGTTCAAGGATCAAAACAGACAATGGTTCCAGCCCATTCTCTCTGGCAGTCTGCGCTTTTGTTTTTCGTTTGGGTTTGTATGGCAGATAGATGTCTTCCAGTTCAGCAATCGTTAATGCTTTATTTATTTTTAGTTGCAAAGCATCAGTCATCTTCCCTTGCTCAGTAATTGTCTTCTCAATGAATGTTTTCCTTTCAGTAAATTCCTTTAATAGCTTTGATTGCTCCTGTATCTGTTGTATCTGTACTTCATCCAGTCCCCCTGTTTTATCTTTTCTATATCGTGCAATGAAAGGGATGGTGGCTGCTTCATTCAATAAATTCAAAACGGCTTCAACCTGTGCGGTCTTAATGTTTAATGTGGATGCGATCGTTGCTGCAAATTCTAACATATCATCTCTTGATTTAAGGGCAGCGAATATAGATGCAGAATAGAAAAGGAAAAATTTAAACCTTTAAATGTGGAAAAGAATTATTTGCGAAGAATGGAAAACAGATGACACGGATAAAACAGATCAATGTCGATTTTTTTTAACAACTCATTTTTTTTGCTCTACCAGTTGTTTTACTCGTTTCGGTCACTGACTTTTATATAAGAGCAAAATGTAAATCCCACCTGTGCCCGGCTAAACCCGTAAAAAAAGCAGGAGAAAAACCCCGGTTTCTTGGTTTCCTTTTGGTCTTGTTTTGGTCTTGCTTTGGTCTTGTTTTGCTCATACAAAAGCCGACCAAAAGGAAACCAAAAGAAGAGAAGAAGAAGAGAAGAACAAGACCAAAGCAAGAGAGGAAGGAGATAACCATGAAATAGCACCCTATCAAAAGAGTTGATGCGGCAGTTGCAAAAGTTTAATTGTTGCGCCTCAGTGCCGTTGCGAGAAACATAAACTATAATTCAATCACCTGTTTCGGGTAATGCTCAGCATAACTGCGCAGCATGGAGCGCAATACTTCATTTTCGGGATAAGGTTTCAATAATGCTTTTAATTGCTCCAGATCATTTGCAATTATATCTTCTTCCACTGTACCCATACCATAGAATTTCCCTTCCTCCACTAAAATATAATTATTGTTGCCTTCTTTGATCAAATATGTCCTCTGTTCTGTTTTGATACTTTCAACGGCTTGCTGTAATCGTTGATTGTATTCGACCGCATCGGGTAAGTCTTTCAAACTTTTATCAGATTTATCTAAATAACATAATGCAGGATGCAATTCAAACTCATTTACCAGTTTCCATAAACTACGGTGTGCATCTGCCATCATATGAAATGATGCCAGCGGTTTTAGATACTTCTTTTTATTATCAATACCTAAACGCATGTACCCTTTGGCATCCTCGAAAAGGAAAATACCGTATGACCTTTCAAAGTGTTTCTGGCTTTTATTGTACACAGGCCAAAGTCTTTTTATTTCAATGCTTTCAAACAAAGCAGCCATTAATTCGCTTCCGCAGATCTCATATTTGATATCGTATATCTCTCGTAAAAACTCCTGTTTCTGTTTCGAAGGCTTATTATTCGAAAAATGACTGGTCACCCTTTTCTTCAGATTCTTGGCTTTGCCAACATAAATGACCTTCTCTTTTTTATTGAGAAAATAATAAACACCGGGAGAATAAGGGAGATTTTTGATCTTTTCTTCATGCACATTAGGCGGAATATATTGCTCAACCGTTCTGCGCTTCATCATCTTATTCAGTTCCCCACTTTTATCATGCTTTACCAATAATTCAAATAGTTCTGAAGTAGCTAATGCATCCCCCATTGCCCTGTGCCGGTCGGCATTACCAATATTAAACTCCCTGCAAATGGAACCGAGCCCATATTTGGGTAGTCCCGGAAATATCTTTCTGGCCAACCGAATGGTGCATAATTTGGCAATATCCAGATCAAAACCTTCCTGATTTAACTGATGTTTTACGAAGGAATAGTCAAAGTTTACATTGTGGGCCACAAATACCCGGTCTTTTAAAAGATTATGGATATGGGGTGCTACAGAAGAGAATAATGGCGCTTTTGCAACCATTTGATCGGTGATCCCGGTTAATGACTGAACGTATTTCTGTATGGGCATTTGAGGATTGATAAGGGTCTCATATTTACCCTCGATCTCGGTTCCATTATGCAAAACAATGGCAATCTCTGTAATCCCATTGGCTGAAGCATGACCACCAGTAGTTTCTATATCAACAATTGCGAACATTCGGGCAACAAGTTAATTCAGTCTTCCCAAATATTAAAAAATGATAAAAATCAGCTTGCCATTCCCAAAAAACGGTTGTAACTTGTGGTTACTCAAGGAAATTTTACAGTCTGGCCATATACCCTTAGCAACTGCTGTTTCTGAATGGATTTAGATTCCTTCCATCATCCTAACAAAGCCAAGGCAAAACTTAATTGTTTATCTGTAAAATGTTTGTATGGAAAAAACTCAACTCAACGAACACGAAAATCGACTCGGCGCAACACTAATTGTTGTTGTACTGTTTGGATTGATCGTATTGATCTCTTATTTGCAATGGAGCGGTAAACTATAAGTACTGTTTCATTTTTTTCTCCTATTCTATTTACTTCCCTTTTCAGGTAAGCTGTAAAAGTCTGCGCCTTCAACTATTATATTGCCCTGGATTTTCTTAATTCTACTAAGCCTAATGCTCTAAAGGGCTGTCATTTCCTTACTTTTGCAAACTTTCAATTATCGACGCATCAGTATGGAACTTAGCAAAAATTATATCCCAAACGAAATAGAAACCAAGTGGTATGAACATTGGTTGGCAAAAGGTTATTTCAACAGTGTTCCGGATGAACGTGAACCTTATACAATTGTAATTCCACCGCCCAATGTTACCGGTGTACTGCATATGGGGCATTGTTTGAATAATTCCATTCAGGATATCTTGATTCGTAATGCCAGAATGCAGGGAAAAAATGCCTGCTGGGTTCCGGGAACAGATCATGCCAGCATTGCAACCGAAGCAAAAGTGGTTGGCATGCTGCGCGAAAGAGGCATTGCAAAATCTTCCATCAGCAGAGAAGAATTCCTGAAATATGCATGGGAATGGAAAGAGAAATACGGCGGTATCATTTTGCAGCAATTGAAAAAATTAGGCTGCAGTTTAGACTGGAACAGAACATCATTCACTATGGATGATGATTACTATAAAAGTGTGATCAAAGTTTTTATCGATCTACATGAAAAAGGGATCATCTATCGCGGACTAAGAATGGTGAATTGGGATCCGGTTGGTAAAACAGCTTTGAGTGATGAAGAAGTTATTTTTAAGGATATAGACAGCAAATTATACTACGTAAAATATCTTTTAGTTGATGATAGCAGCAAATCGATGATGGTTGCCACTACAAGACCGGAAACCATTTTAGGAGATGTTGCCATCTGTGTTCACCCAAATGATGATCGCTATAAAGCCTGGATCGGTAAAGAAGTGATCGTTCCTATCATTAACAGAAAGATTCCCATCATCGCTGATGAATATGTAGACATTGAATTTGGAACAGGTGCATTAAAGATCACTCCTGCTCATGATAAGAATGATAATGAACTGGGCAAGAAACACAACCTGAAAGCATTGAATACTTTGGATGTGGAAGGGAAGTTCACTGCGGAAGAATTGAGCGAGGAAAATCCTTCCGCTTTGGTTCTTTCTTACAACGGTGTTGACAGATTTGCATTGAGAAAGAAGATCGTGGAAGATATCAATGCATTAGGACAGATAGAAAAGATCGAAGATTATAAAGGACAGGTAGGTACCAGTGAAAGAACTGGTGCTGTGATCGAAAGCAGATTGAGCCTGCAATGGTTCATGAATATGAAAGAATTCCTGAACAGGAATCCTGAAACATTGTCTGCCGTGATGAATGATGAAATTAAATTTCATCCCGAAAAAACAAAGAATACTTACAGCCATTGGTTGAATAATATTAAGGACTGGTGTATCTCCCGTCAGCTTTGGTGGGGACAACAAATTCCTGCATGGTATGATGAGGATGGAAATTGTTATGTAGCTGCGAATAAAGAAGAAGCAATAGCAAAGGCAAAAGCCGAAAGGCAGAAGGCAGAAGCTGGTAAAACCTTAAGCCCTACAGTTTCAACCTTTAACCTTACTCAAGACGAAGATTGCCTCGATACCTGGTTCTCCTCCTGGCTTTGGCCCATGGAAGTTTTTAAAGGTATCAGTCATCCGGGAAATAAAGATGTTGAATATTATTATCCAAGTACAACATTGGTAACCGGTCAGGATATTATTTTTTTCTGGGTGGCCAGAATGATCATGGCAGGATACGAATACAAACATGATTTGCCATTTAAAGATGTGTACTTCACAGGAATGGTTCGCGATAAGTTGGGCCGTAAGATGAGTAAGCAATTAGGCAACTCACCCGATTTGCTGGAATTGATCGATAAATACGGTGCAGATGCAGTTCGTTTCGGGATCATGTTCTCTTCTCCTGCAGGCAATGACCTGATGTTCGATGAAAGCAGTTTGGAACAGGGAAGAAACTTCAATAATAAATTATGGAATGCGTTGAAGTTGGTGAAACTATGGGAAGGAAGACAGTCGGAAGTCGGGAGTCGGGAGTCGGGAGTCGAAGAAACCTTTGCGGTGAATTGGTTTGACAACCGATTGAATGAAGTAAAAGCAGAAGTAGAAGAACTGATGAAACAATTCCGTTTAAGCGAAGCGTTGAAAGTTATTTATTCATTGATATGGGATGATTTCTGCAGTTGGTATCTGGAATGGATCAAACCCGGATTTGAACAGCCGATAGATGCTTCTGTTTATAAAAAAACCGTAGAATACTTCGATGAACTGTTGCAGCTGCTGCATCCTTTCATGCCATTCATTACAGAAGAGATCTATCATCTGTTGAAAGAACAAAACGATGATCTCTGTGTAAAACAACAGTCTACCGCCGGCAGTCCACAGTCCACAGTCTTGACACAGGGAAAACTATTGAAAGAAGTGATCACTGCTATCCGAGACGCCAGGAATAAGAATCAGTTCAAACCAAAGGACGAAATCATACTTCATTTGCAAACTGATGATCCTGAAATGTATCAAAGCATCATCAGCATACTGGCAAAACAGGTCAATGCAAAACAGATCCATATCGTTTCAGAAGCAATTGCAAACACAATTGTTGTTGCCGTTGAAAAAGACAGGTTCTATATTGAATCTGAAAGGCAATTGGATAGCACGGTTTTAAAAACTGATCTATTGAAAGATCTGGAACACCAGAAAAATTTTCTGCAATCTGTTGTAAAGAAACTAAGCAACGAACGTTTTGTTCAAAATGCAAAACCCGAAGTGATTGCTTTAGAACAAAAGAAACAGGCTGATGCCGAAGCAAGAATAAAAACCATTGAAGAATCACTAGCCAATTTATAAGATGTTATCTATAAAAAACAATACTAAAATTATTTTATTCCTGCTAAGCTGTTTTGTTTTTCAGTCAATGAATGCACAGAACTGGGATATCAATACTTTAAAAAAGATCAATCCCCAATATCCAACCAATAATACCTGGAGAACGATCTCTTCTACCGCAGAACCAATAGCAGTTGCGGTTCCATTGGGTATGGCTGCGGTTGCCTTGATCACAGATAATCATAAATTAGAGATGAATGCTTATGAAACAGCAGGCGCTTTGGTCATCACAGCCGCTGTAACAGAAGGCTTAAAGATCATCAATAACAGACCCAGACCTTACGAAATGTACCCCAATGATATTCATCCCGATTCCTATGAATCAGGACATTCATTTCCATCGGCACATACTTCTCTGGCATTTTCAACGGCCACTTCTCTCCTGCTCACAACAAAAAAGTGGTATATCGCTGTTCCTGCTTATGCATGGGCAACAAGTGTGGCTTATTCGAGAATGTATTTGGGGCAACATTATCCTACAGATGTCATTGCAGGCGCTTTTGTTGGCGCAGGAAGTGCTTACCTTGCACACTGGTTGAACAAAAAGTATTTTTCAAAGAAAAAATAATGGACCCCAATATTTCAATAAGGCTTGCTACAGTTGAAGATATATTTTCCATCCAGTATATAGCTTTCAGTACATGGCCTGTGGCATACAGCGCCATTTTATCTCAGGAACAACTTGACTATATGCTTGATCTCTTTTACAATGAAAATTCATTGAAAGAACAGATGGGCAGTGGCCATACTTTTTTAATTGCTGAATTCAATCATGAAGCCATTGGCTTTGCTTCTTACAATTTAATTGCAGAACATACGTATAAACTGCAAAAGATCTATGTGTTGCCGACCATTCAACAGAAAGGATCGGGAAAGATTTTATTGCTTGAAGTGATAGATCGTGTAAAAACACTGGGTGCTAAAAAATTACAGCTCAATGTGAACAGACACAACAAAGCACTATTGTTCTATGAAAAGATGGGCTTCGTGATCATCAAGGAAGATGATATAGATCTCGGCCATGACTTCTATATGAATGATTATGTGATGGAGAAGGATTTATAATTTGAAATTATTGAGCATTAATCACAAATTATAAATATCAAATTTTTAATAAACCAACACATGTGTTTGCTTAATGATCCCCATCACGAACACGCTTTGTACATGGCCAATATTTTCTGCCTGACTTAATTTGTTGACATGAAAGTCATAATAGGCATCCATACTCTCGGCCACTACTTTCAGCATAAAATCAAACTCCCCCGAAATATTATAACACTCGATCACTTCATTCAATTCAAGGATACTTTTAATGAATTTTGATCCTGCATTCTTATTATGCTGTTTTAATGAAACATAACAGATCACCATCAATCCCTTCTTCACTTTTGAATGATCTACCAGTGTCGCATATTGTTTAATTACACCTGTCTTTTCCATCCACTTGATCCTTTCATGAACCGGTGTAGTACTCAGGTGAACTTTGTCTGCAATTTCTTTGACAGTAGCCCTTGCATTTTGCTGCAATAATTTCAAAATAGAAAGGTCTATTTCATCCATTAACAAATGCTCTTTGGTGGATTGTTCTGTTTTTCCTGCTTTTGCCATGTGTTTATGGTTATTTGTTCTTTAAAAATAGATAATTATATCATTCTGTTCCAAATTTAATTAGATTGCTGTTTGTTTATTCTGTTTTTTATCTTTGCTCCCATAAAAAACAACAACTATGTCTACACTTACAAATTCTATTGACTTCAGCCTTCCTTACAAAGTGGCTGATATCAGTTTGGCTGCATGGGGTCGTAAAGAGATCCGTTTGGCTGAAGCTGAAATGCCGGGTTTGATGTCTATCCGTGCTGAATATGCCGCAACGCAGCCTTTAAAAGGCGCTAGAATTGCAGGCTGTTTACACATGACCATTCAAACTGCTGTTTTAATTGAAACACTGGTTGCATTGGGTGCTGAAGTAAAATGGAGTTCTTGTAATATCTTCTCTACACAGGATCAGGCTGCTGCTGCTATAGCTGCTGCAGGTATTGGTGTATTTGCATGGAAAGGTCAATCTCAGGAAGAAGCTGATTGGTGTATCGAACAAACATTGTTCTTTGGTGCTGCAGATCGTCCTTTGAACATGATCCTGGATGATGGTGGTGATTTAACAAACATGGTATTCGATAAATATCCTGAATTTGTAAAAGGAATTCGCGGGCTGTCTGAAGAAACCACTACAGGTGTTCACCGTTTATACGAAAGAATGGCAAAGGGTACTTTACCAATTCCTGCTATTAACGTGAACGATTCAGTTACTAAATCCAAATTCGATAATAAATACGGTTGTAAAGAAAGTCTGGTTGATGCGATCCGTCGTGCAACAGATGTAATGATGGCCGGAAAGGTTGCTGTTGTGGGTTCTTATGGTGATGTTGGTAAAGGTTCTGCTGCTTCACTGAAAGGTGCAGGTTGCAGAGTGATCGTTACTGAGATCGATCCTATTTGCGCTTTACAAGCTGCTATGGACGGATTTGAAGTAAAACCAATGATCAAAGCCGTTGCAGAAGCTGATATCATTGTAACTGCATCAGGTTGTCGCGATCTGATCACTGAACCGCATTTCCGTGCAATGAAAGACAAAGCAATCGTTTGTAATATCGGTCACTTCGATATTGAAATTGATATTGCCTGGTTGAATAAGAATTACGGTCATACAAAAGATACCATCAAACCACAGGTAGATATTTATAATATCGAAGGCAAAGACGTGATCATCCTGGCTGAAGGCCGTTTGGTGAACTTAGGTTGTGCAACAGGTCATCCAAGTTTTGTAATGAGTAATTCATTCTCTAACCAGACTTTGGCTCAGATAGAATTGTGGACCAACCACGCTTCTTATGAAAACAAAGTATACGTTCTTCCAAAAGTATTGGATGAGAAAGTAGCTCGTTTACACCTTGCAAAGATCGGTGTTGAATTAGATGTGTTAACCGATGCGCAGGCCGAATACTTAGGGATTGCCAAGAATGGTCCTTTCAAACCTGAATTGTATCGTTATTAATCAATAATGTTTTGAATAAGGAAACCCGTTTCGCAAGAAGCGGGTTTTTTATTTGGGGGACATATAGGATTGTATCCTTACATTGAAGCATTGCTAAATATCCGATAAGTGAAGGATCCCAAATCATCGGTGAACATCTTTCGAGTTATAAATTCATCCTATTAACTTTATGCAATGAAAAATTTCAAAGCTTGCAAATTGTCCTATTACTTGATCTTGCTCTCCATGTTTTGTTTGTCTTCTGCAATTTATTCGCAGGTAACACCGGCCGAATACAAAGCAATAGACCTAAGTCCATTCCTGGATGCAACACATCACTGGTATGATATAACAGACAACGATAAAGTTGTTAGTCCCGTCCCCAATCAACCAAAATATAAGCCAACTCAAATAACCGCCATTGCCGATAATATTTTACTCTATCAAAAAAACAATGGAGGATGGCCAAAGAATTACGATATCACTGCCATATTAACAGAAGAACAAAAAGACAAACTCATTGCTGTTAAAAACGATCTCCATACCACATTTGACAACGGCACTTCTTATACTCAAGTGGAATATCTGGCAAACGTGTATACGGCTACCCATATCGCGAAATATCAAGATGCCTGTTTGAAAGGGATCAATTATATGCTATCTGCACAATATGATAACGGAGGATGGCCACAGTATTATCCGCTGCAAAAAGATTACAGCAGGTGCATTACTTTTAATGATGATGCTTTTATCGGTATCATGGAAGTATTTAAAAACATACTGGACGATCAACCCGAGTACGCTTTTATTGATGCTGCAACAAAACAAAAAATAAGAACATCTTTTACAAAAGGGATCGACTGCATTTTAAAAACACAGATCAAAGACAATAACATACTAACATCCTGGTGCCAGCAATACGATGAGGTTTCCCTGCAACCTGCTTGGGCAAGAAAGTTTGAACCGCCAAGTATCTGTAATGCTGAGGGTGCAAATGTTGTGCTTTTTTTGATGAAGATCAATGATCCCAATAAAGAAATTATCAATGCAATTGAAGCTGCTGTAACATGGTTCGAAGAATCATTGATCAAAGGCATCAGGGTAAAGACCATTCCAGCAGAAAAAACAGTTTATAAATTCAGGACATCCAGCACAGATCGAATTGCTGTGAATGATTCTTTAGCCCCTCCTATCTGGACACGTTATTATGAAATAGGTAGCCATAAACCTCTGTTCTGCAACAGAGATAGTAAAGTCGTTTATTCATTGGCAGAAGTGGACAGAGAAAGACGTGATGGGTATGGCTGGTACACTTATAAACCGCAGGAAGTATTGAATAAATATAAGGTCTGGCATCAGAAATGGGCGTTGAAGTAATCTGAATGAAAAGGAAAATGTTCCTATAAAAATCATACTTTTTTTTATATTGTGCAAACTATTTATATAGTATCATCAACCCATATTTGCTCTTGATATAAACCAGATATTCAGAATAACATAGGTCACCAATATGATCTGTGCTGCAAGCATATCAAATTTATGAGCCTTCTCTGCTTTATTTTGTTTCACAAGTTTTAATGAATATGCTGTACAAGTGATAACAGCAATGATCACAAACAAAGTAATGCCATGTAAAGTATCGACCAATGTAAAAGAAGTGGATTCAGGTAAAGAAGAATCAACAATATATTTATTACCGATCACTGCAAATAAGGATCCCACACTCAATCCGAAACGTGAATCAATCCCGTCAGCATGAATATAGAAACAAACATAAGCAATCAGAAATGCTACATACATACCCAGAAAAAGTTTCCAAAATAAACCCATTGCTTCACGGGTGATATCAGCTTTTACTTTAAAGCTGCTGTATTCAGAATGAGGTTTGGTAAGTACCGGATCGCCGAATGCGGTTTCATAGGCCTTTTTTCCAATAGTAACAGAAAAACTGTCGACATTCCATCCGTTCAAAGTAAAACGAGGGTCATATTGTTTCCCCACTGTATCAACAGCAAAAACCAAACTGTCGGAAGTATATTGAGAGTTTTCTAATGTTAATCTTAGTTTTTGACGATCAAATGGAAAATTTCCGATCTTCCATGAATCCTTCATTACACATTGAAGTTTCATCAGTAAATATATTTTTCCACCAGATGAATCTACAGTTGAGAATGATTTCGTAACCTTTTTTGCCTGTGGTATTTCAAGATTTTGTAAAAAATCAAAAGCTTTGTTTTTGTATTTCAGCCAAAGCCAGAAATCAACAGTATATTCTTTTTGTTTGAAGTCAATATCATAGATGCTGTTAATGTAAATACCGGTATGAACGGTATCCGGTCTTGCTTTTTGAGCGAAGGTTTTATCTGCAAAGCATAATACATAAAAAATAAAACAGCCAAATGGGATCAGGTTTTTTTTCATGTTTAACTTTTAGTTACAGAAAGATAGTGATTTGGCAGTAAAACAAAAACTCATATTAGCTCAGATTCTTTTAAAAAATAAAAGAACATAAAAAATTGCAACCATCGTGTAATAATAATGGCAGCGAAATTAATTCGGCCACCTATTTTTGTGCCGCAAAAAAATAAATGAAGTTTATATTATTCATATCGCTTTTATTACTGTATACAACAACTATTGTTTCACAGGATTCATTGGCCAAAGAGAGGATATACTCTATTCATGCACAGGCAACTTTAATACCGCAATATCATTTTAATTTTCATGCAGCTTATACAGGAAGCAACAGCTTATTACCCAGTGAACCGGTGGCTACATCAATCACTTCTACCATTTTCTTTGCTTACAAGCCCTATAAGAATACGTATCTGATATTTAATCCTGAAGCCTCGGGAGGTAAAGCTTTGAGCAAAACATTAGGTGTTGCCGGTTTTCCCAACGGAGAAACGTATCGGGTAGGTGACCCTGCATTACATCCATTCATCGCACGATTATATATTGAGCAACAATTCCCTTTATCTGACAGAAAAGAAAATGTGGATGATGATCTCAATCAAATTAAAGAAAGGAGGCATAAAGACTATATTTCCATCCTAGCCGGCAAATTCAGCACTTCCGATTTTTTTGATGAATCAGAAATAAGCAATGATCCAAGAACACAATTTTTAAACTGGAGTTTGATGGGTAGTGGTGCATGGGATTATCCTGCCAACACAAGAGGTTATACAATGGGGACTGTTTTACAATTTTTTTATCACGATTATCAGATTCGTGCAGCATTAACTACAGTGCCCACTGAAGCAAATGGACCCGATTTGCAATTCAGATGGAATAAAGCCATGGGCTCAATGATAGAATTTTCAAAAAGGAATTTGTTTTATAGAAATGAAAATATTCACGTTGATGCCACCATCGGCTTTTTTCTGAACAAAGCTAATATGGGCAACTATAATCTAGCAATTCAGCAAGCACTGCCTAATCTGATTCCTGATATAACAACAACAAGAGACTATGGCAGAGATAAAAAAGGCTGGTATATCAGCTTAGATAACCATTTTAATGAAATTCATTATTACATCAATTACAGCAGAAACGACGGGCAAAATGAAACATGGGCCTTTACAGAAATTGACAGAAGCTTTGTAACAGGCTTTCGTTTTGATGGTGATTTATGGAAAAGAAAGACTGATCAATTGGGGATAGCATTCGTTGCAAATGGATTATCTGATCCACATAAAAATTATCTTACCGCAGGTGGCATAGGATTTATTATAGGTGATGGGAAATTAAATTATGGCTTAGAAAAAATTACGGAAGTCTATTATTCCTGGAATGTGAGCAAGAAATTATTTATCAGTCCGGATTATCAATTCATCGTAAATCCGGCTTATAACAAAGATCGTGGCCCTGTTCATGTATTGGCCTTAAGACTTCATTACGAATTATAAAAAGAATAATTAAACTGCAAAAGAAGTTCCGCAGCCACAGGTTTTGCTTGCATTGGGATTGCTGAATGTAAATCCGCGACTGTTCAATCCACCCTGCCAATCAATTTCCATCCCGTATAAATACAATTCATGGCTTTTATTCATGACGAAAGGAATGGATTCAAACTCATATACTTCATCGTCGGATTGTGGGGCTTCAAATCCTAAAACATAGGTCATACCGCTGCATCCCCCACCCTTAACACCTACACGTAATTTCAAGGTTTTGTCAAATCCCTCTTCATTCATTAATCTCTTTATCTCGTTTATAGCCGAAAGGGTAAATGATACCGGTGCTTTTATTGCTGTTTCCATAATGCTTAAATAATACTGCAAAAATACAGATCAATTCACGTAGAAATGCAGGCCTATTTTCGGGAAAGGAAAAGATTATCTACTGTTTGTTTCAGTTATTTTTGTAAAAAATCAATCTAATGGATGCTTTAAGTATTTTGTTTACGGTAAGTATGGTGATATTTACGATCGGCTCATTTTTTATTTTATTTAAATGGAATAAAAAGAATAAAGCAAAGGAAACACCCGAAAAACCAAATTCCGGTTCAAATCAGATGCAATTGCAGGCATATGAAAGATTAACGCTGCTGGTTGACAGGATTGCATTACCCAATCTGATTTCCCGAATGAATCAAAGCGGGATCAGTGCCAGAGAAATGCAAATGCTTTTGATACAAACCATCAAACAAGAATTTGATTATAATATAACACAACAGATTTATGTAAGTGCAGCTGCCTGGAATGCTGTTAAGAATCTGAAGGAACAAACCATGCTTATCATCAATCAATTTGCCAGTACACTACCCCCCGAAGCAACCGGCGCTGATCTGAACAAGTTATTACTGGAATACCTGATGAATGATACAAGAGGAAATCTTCACGAATTAGTAAGCGAAGCTATCAGTTATGAAGCCAGAAAGCTATTGTAGCATGACTTATGTCATCTTCTCCCCTGACTTAATCGATACTTTTACAAAAGAAAAATTGCCATATGTCTGATAAAAAAATATTTACCGATTCCGGAATTGAGATCAAAGAAGTTTATTCATCGTCAACCGTCAATCATCAATCATCAACCGAATTACCAGGAGAGTTTCCTTACACAAGAGGTGTACAATCGGATATGTACCGCGGAAAGATGTGGACCATGCGGCAATACGCAGGATTCTCTACAGCTGAGGAAAGCAATAAAAGGTATCATTATTTATTATCCCAGGGAGTAAGCGGTTTAAGTGTTGCATTTGATCTGCCTACTCAAATCGGTTATGACAGCGATCATGAATTATCAGAAGGTGAAGTGGGTAAAGTAGGTGTAGCTATTGACAGTATTGAAGACATGGAAAGATTATTCAAAGACATTAAGCTCGAAAATGTTTCTACTTCCATGACTATTAATTCAACAGGGTTTATTTTATTGGCTTTTTATGTTGCATTGGCAAAAAAACAGGGTGCGGATCTGAAAAAAATATCCGGAACCATTCAAAACGATATTTTAAAAGAATACGCGGCGAGAGGAACTTATATCTATCCCCCCAAAGCTTCTATGCGTATCATCACTGACATATTTGAATGGTGCGCAAAAGATCTGCCCAAATGGAATACCATTTCCATTTCAGGTTATCATATCAGAGAAGCGGGAAGTACTGCAGTACAGGAAATCGCATTCACACTCAGTAATGGAAAAGCTTATGTAAAAGCTGCACTGGATAAAGGTTTGGATATTAATGTTTTTGGTAAACGCCTCTCCTTCTTCTTCAATGCGCATAATAACTTATTTGAAGAAGTTGCAAAGTTTCGTGCTGCCAGAAGAATGTGGGCCAAGATGATGAAAGACTTGGGGGCTACAGATGAAAAAGCAATGATGCTTCGCTTTCATACACAAACTGGTGGCGCTACTTTAACTGCACAACAACCACTGAATAATATATGCAGAGTAACCATTCAAACATTAGCGGCAGTTTTAGGCGGCACACAAAGCCTGCATACAAATGGATATGATGAAGCATTGAGCTTGCCAACAGAACAGGCTGCTCGAATTGCATTAAGAACTCAACAGATCGTTGCATTTGAGAGTGGGGCACCCGAAACCGTTGATCCATTGGCAGGAAGTTATTTTGTAGAATCCCTAACAGATGAAGTTGAACAAAAAGCATGGGAATTGGTCAATAAAATGGATGCAATGGGCGGAAGCGTCAATGCCATTGAACAGGGATTTATGCAGGATGAAATTGCTCGCAGTGCTTACGAATATCAACGCAATATTGAAAACGGAACTAAAATAATTGTGGGTGTAAATAAATTTACGGTAGATAAAGAAGAGCCGATACCCGGCTTTAAGATCGATGATAGTATCAGGCAATTACAGATCGAAAAATTAATTGTACTAAAAAACAAAAGAGATAACAGCAAAGTCAGTGAATGTCTGCAAAGCATTACTGATGCTGCAAAAGATGGCACTAACCTAATGCCATTAGTGATCGAAGCAGTTGAGAACTACTGTACATTAGGAGAAATATCCGATACCCTGAGAAAAGTATTTGGTGAGTATAAATAGCCAAACTGATCAATAAAAAAGAAGGAATGCAATAGGCATTCCTTCTTTTTTGATTATTTGGAAGCCGTAGTTTTCTGATCCAGATATGCAATCAAAAGAGTTAATTGCTGTGGATCTTTTGTATTTACCTTATGCATAGCTGTATATTCGTCGATATAAGCAGAACACTGCGGAAGGTTCTTCTTAATGGAACCAATAGTTGAACTGATATCAGATAATTTATTTTCTTTTACCTGATACACAAACAATTGCTGCACCAATGAAAATTCTCTTGCTCTTACACCGCCATAATCTGCTGTTTCAGTGATCTTTTTGTGTTGCCATCTTAATAATTGCAGCCCCTGACCTTCATATAATATTTCGTAAAAAGTATTGTCATCATTTTTTTCATATACCGGATACCCGTTTCTGAAATGATATTTGTCGTATCCGTTCTTTTCATTTTTATAAGTGATCACAAATTCTTCTGCAGGAACTGAAACAATAAAAATTTGATTGTTTTTACTGAAGAATAGTTTGTTTTCAAACAGTGAAAAATTCATGAAAGAATCTACAAATTCCTTTCCGTTTTTGAATTTAACAACTCCGGCACCCCAATCTTCTTTCAACATAGGTGTTCCATTCACATCTGCTTCTCCAGCATTTTTGATCTTATTCCCCGAATTATCGTAAAATTCATAAAACTTATTAGCGGCACCATCGTTTCCTGCAAGTTTGCCACCGGCGATCTGTGCATTGGCAGTACCTGCTGCAATACACAACAGGCCAATTAACATTGTTTTCATACATCTATCATTTACTCACCTAAAATTAAAACATAAAATCATATCTTTTACGAATAACAACGAGGTTTGTACAAACGGTCGAGTAATTATTTAGGTGGGGGTTCTACTGATAAAATGATGCAACATATTAAATAATTTGTTTTATTGTGAAACCAAATAGAAAAAAAAACGTTTAAACTTCAAATATTAGTTTGCATTAGAACTTATTAAGACTTGTAAAAGAGAAAATAATCCGTCAATCAAAACCAAAACAAAAATAATACGGGTCATTTTATTTTGCATTTTCTTACTAGCAAGCCCTTTTCTGCCGTTTGAATGCCTTAATTCTACAGCATCAAAATGCACCCATTGATATAATTTCCAAGAATTGCTTCTATGAAAATTAAAGTGTAGGGCTTTTACCATTACCAAGCCAATGATCATCAGATGTAAAAAGGGAAGGATGCTGAACATGAAACTCATAAATGTATCAATGATCGTATTCATAATAGTTATTCTGTTAGGTTTAAAAATGAATAATTCAAAATAAATACACTCTGATTTATATTCCAGTCACCTTATTTACAGAAATATTGTAGCAATAACCGATAGGTGCTTGTAACAATTATATAGGGGTAAATCAGAAATATTTTCTACATTCATTCTTCAACCAACGCTGCATTATGTTCAAGAAAATCCTAAGCATTGCACTGATCGTAATTTTAGTGACCCTCGTTTTGTTCTTTAGCATTGTTCCTGGGTATGTTGACAGATCCATGAATAAGACCATTCATACTGTAACTGCTGCTGATAAAGTAAGCTGGTACGATAGTATACCCTTTATAGCCGACCTGCATTGCGACGCATTGCTATGGGACAGAGATTTATTAAAACATCATAATTACGGGGCGGTTGACATTCCACGTATGCAGGAAGCCAATGAAGCTTTTCAGGTGTTTACGATCGTAAGCAAAACGCCCCGTGGCATCAATTATGACAAGAACACAGATAAAACAGACCAAGTTGCTTTATTAAGCTTTGCGCAATTGCAACCCATCTCAGATTGGTTCAGTATTAAATCAAGGGCCTTACATCAATGCGAAAGGCTACACAAATTTGCAGCAAAATCAAATAGTATTTTTCGTGTGATCACCAGTCAGGAAGAATTAAAACAATTTATTGATGACAGAAGTAAGAACAGAAATTTGACTTCCGGTATGTTGGGTTTGGAAGGCGCACATTGTTTGGAAAATGATATCAATAATCTCGATACATTTTATAAGGCTGGTGTACGTTATATAGGACTCACCCATTTTTTTGATAACGAATGGGGTGCTTCCGCACATGGTGTAAGCAAAGCAGGTATCACCGAAAAAGGAAAAGATCTGTTGAAGAAGATGGAAGAAAAACATATCATCATTGACATTGCGCATGCATCCCCAAAACTGATCGATGATATTTTTGCAAATACAACCGGACCCCTGATCTTATCACATGGCGGAACAAAAGGCACTTGCGATAACGTAAGAAATTTATCAGATGCACAGATCGCAGAAGTGGGCCGACGTAATGGCCTGATCGGGATCGGCATGTGGGAAAAAGCAGTTTGCGGTACCAATGCCGAAGCCACTGCCAAAGCCATAAAATATGTGGTAGATAAAATTGGTGTTGATAAAGTAAGCATGGGTTCTGATTTTGACGGCGCTATTGAAGCCAGTTATGATATCACCGGATTTGAAGCTGTAGTGAAAGCCTTGCTGAATGAAGGCTTCAGCAGACCGGATATTGAAAAGATCATGGGCGGGAATGTGCGTGACTTCTTTTTAAGGAATTTACCTTCTAAATAAAAAATATCGAATCAACTTTGTCGCCAATATTTTGCAACATGAAAAAAATATCTCTTGCCTTATTATTTGTTTTTATTATAGTCATATTTAATTCTTTCATCAAAAAACAAGAACGTGTTTTAGTTTTTTCAAAAACCATGGGCTATCATCATAACTCAATCGCTGCCGGAAATATTGCGATTCAAAAATTGGGGAAGGAAAATGGATTTATTGTTGATACAACAACTGATGCATCTCTCCTCAATTCCAAAAACTTAAAGCAATACAATGCCGTTATTTTTCTGTCAACAACAGGTGATGTACTGAATGATGAACAACAAAAAGCATTTGAAAATTATATCGAACAAGGCGGTGGTTTTGCAGGCATTCATGCTGCAACAGATACAGAATATGACTGGCCCTGGTATAATAAATTAGTAGGTGGTTATTTTAAAAGCCATCCTAAACAACAGAATGCAGTTCTTCATGTTACTGATACAGCATTTATTGCCACTAAAAATTTACCAGTTGAATGGAAACGCTGGGATGAATGGTATAATTTCAAATCTCTTCAATTAGATGGACTGCATATTTTATTGACCATTGATGAGAAGAGCTATACCGGTGGCGAGAATGGCGATTTCCACCCTATGAGCTGGTACCATGATTTTGGCGGAGGCCGTGCTTTTTATACTGCACTAGGGCATACTGATGAATCCTTTTCAGAACCATTTTTCCTTCAACATTTATTAGGTGGAATTAAATACGCTATCGGAAAATAAATTATTTTCATTCCTAATTAACCCATTAAACCAAACATGAGAAAAAGAATATTTTGCTATCTCTTAATGTTCCCATTTGCAGTTTCTGCACAAGATTTTACAGCTTCAATTGAGCAACATGCCAAAGCAGTAAATGACTCAGTCATTGCATGGCGGAGGCATTTACACCAATACCCCGAATTATCGAATAGGGAATATAATACTGCTGCGTTCATTGTTTCACGTTTGCAGTCATTGGGATTGGAAATAAAAACAGGTGTTGGCAAAACAGGTGTAGTAGCTATTTTAAAAGGTGGGAAACCCGGTCCTGTTGTGGCTTTACGTGCAGACATGGATGCGTTGCCCGTATATGAAAGAAACAGTCTTCCATTTGCTTCAAAACAAACAAGCGAATACGCCGGACAAAAAGTAGGTGTAATGCATGCATGCGGGCATGATAGTCATGTTGCCATATTATTGGGAACAGCCACTACCCTTTCGCAGATGAGAAAAGATCTGCCCGGCACTGTTGTCTTTATTTTTCAACCCGCTGAAGAAGGCCCTCCCGGAACAGAAGAAGGGGGTGCCCCATTAATGATCAAAGAGGGTGTTATGGATCATCCAAAAGTGGATGCCATTTTTGGTTTGCATATTAATTCGCAAACAGAGATCGGGACCATCAAATATAAATCAGGCTCTACAATGGCTTCCAGCGATTGGTTTACAGTAAAAGTAAAGGGCAAACAAAGTCATGGTTCTGCACCATGGAGTGGAATTGATCCTGTGGTCGTAGCAGCTCAGATCATTCAGGGATTTCAACAAATTGTAAGCAGACAGGAAGATCTCACTAAAGCACCTGTAGTGATTACAGTTGGAAAAATTCAGGGTGGTGTTCGCCCCAATATCATTCCTGAAGAATTGATCATGGAAGGAACGATACGAACACTTGATGCCGCCATGCAAAAAGATGTACATGAAAGAATGAAGATCACTGCAGAAAAGATTGCAGAAGCATCAGGTGCAAGTGCAGTTGTAACGATCGATACAAAAACAGAAGTAACATATAATAATCCGGAACTGGTAAAAGCAATGTTGCCTTCTTTAGAAACTGCTGCCGGAAAAAATAATGTCATCGAATCAGCTTGGCAAACGGGTTCAGAAGATTTCTCCTATTTCGGTGATAAAGCACCCGCTTTCTTTTTCTTCTTAGGGGGGATGCCTAAAGGGATGGATCCAAAAAAAGCAGCACCACATCATACACCTGATTTCTATATTGATGACAGCATGCTGGATGTTGGTGTGAAAGCTTTTTGTCAGTTAGTATTTGATTATGCAAAAGTGAAAAAATAGTTCCCCTGCATTTATTATTCAACCTTAGAACAAAAAAAATAAATATATGAAACGATTGATGCTTTTGACTACCGTATTGATCTCTACCATACTTACGGCCCAGAATGTTTTAACGCCTGAAACTCTTTGGAAATTAGGAAGAGTTTCTGCATTGGGTTTAACAAAAGACCAGCAAACAGTTATTTATGCTGTTGCAACGCCTGATATAAAAGAGAACAAAAGCAAACGCAAATATTACAGCATACCTGTTGCAGGCGGCAATGCAACGGAGATAACTAATGCAGACAGTATGCTCGTGAATGATAAAATTTCCCCTGATGGAAAATACAGCATCAGTTCAGATGCAGTTTTGATCAAGAAAGTAAAGGGAAGTGATCTGTATTCGGATCTTCCTAAATCAAATGTCTATGTCTATACCTCATTAAATTATCGTCATTGGGATACCTGGGAAGACGGGAAATTTGATCATGTTTTTATTGCACCGATGTTGAACGGAAAAGCAGGCGAAGCAAAAGACCTGATGCCCGATGAAGCATTTGATTGTCCGCAAAAACCTTTTGGCGGTACTGAAGATTTTATCTGGAATCCAGACAGTAAACATATTGTTTATGTATGTAAGAAAAAATTCGGAACAGATTATGCCATCAGCACCAACACTGATCTGTATGAATATGATATTGAAAAAGGAACTACTAAGAATTTAACTGAAGATAATAAAGGTTATGATGTAGCACCCGCCTATAACAGCAAAGGCGAATTGGCCTGGCTGCAAATGAAACGTGATGGCTATGAAGCCGACAAGCAGGATATCATTGTATCGAACGGAAGGATCAAAATGAACCTTACCCAACAAAGAGATGATATTCATGTAGAAAGTTTTAAATGGAGTGCCGATAACAGAACCATATTCTTTGTTGCACCAATCAACGGCAGCTTACAGTTGTTCTCAGTAAATTATCCCGGGCTGACCAAAATGGCTGTCAACATTAATCAAATAACCAAAGGAGATTTTGATATAAGTACGATCGTTGGCCAATCAGGGAATACATTAATTGTTTCAAGAACAGATATGAATCATGCAGTGGAATTATATGCGGTTGATATTACAAACGGTAGCATGAAACAGTTGACGCATGTGAATGATGCATTTTATTCCGGCATTGGAATGGTAAAAACAGAAAGAAGATTTGTAACATCAACCGATGGTAAGAAGATGCTGGTATGGATGGTCTATCCTCCAAACTTTGATGCAACTAAAAAATATCCGACACTATTGTATTGTCAGGGCGGGCCTCAATCACCATTAACACAATCCTATTCTTTCCGTTGGAATTTTCAGCTGATCGCATCGCAAGGTTATATTGTTGTGGCGCCTTGCAGAAGAGGAATGACCGGCTTTGGAACTAAATGGAATGAAGAAATAAGTAAAGACTGGGGTGGCCAGGTAATGCGCGATTATTTGAGTGCCATTGATGATGCAAGCAAACTCCCTTATGTTGATAAAGCACGCAGAGGGTGTATTGGTGCAAGTTTCGGCGGATATTCTGTATTTGAATTAGCAGGCATGCATGAAGGAAGATTCAAGACTTTTATCTCACATGACGGTGTTTTTGATTTCAGAAGCATTTACGGATCAACCGATGAAATGTTTTTCGAGAATTGGGAAAAAGGTGGTGCATACTGGGAAAAGAACAATGCAGTGGCACAAAGAGCCTACAATCAATCACCAAGCAATTTTGTTGATAAATGGAATACGCCCATCATGATCGTTCAGGGTGGAAGAGATTACCGAGTTCCAATCGAACAGGGACAGGGTGCATTTCAAGCGGCACAATTAAAAGGGATCAAGAGTAAATTCCTCTATCTTCCGGATGAGAATCATTGGGTATTAAGCGCTCAGAATGCATTGGTATGGCAAAGGGAATTTTATAAATGGTTGGATGAAACTTTG
>Ga0364887_10022_pt1 | contig 121252 bp, 108 predicted proteins | sample ExccelJu500001D4_4_FD_206924 | JGI IMG/M metagenome (GOLD analysis project Ga0364887, IMG submission 206924) | Enriched cells from Trout Bog Lake Hypolimnion, Wisconsin, USA - BchlTB.July23.5000.01.D4 | ecosystem: Environmental > Aquatic > Freshwater > Lake > Hypolimnion/Profundal zone | place...
TTCTTGAACTTCAGCAAATTCCCTTTGAGCAGCTGGGCGCGAAGCCTCGTGCAACTGATGCAGGAAATCCAGCACCCGTTGAGGATTCTCCGCCATCCGTTCAGCCAAGACATAATCGGCATGAGTTTCAAATCCCAGTAATCTGGCCTTTTCCAGTTTGAGGTTGACCATTTTACGAATGATCTCCTCGTTATTTTGATCATTTTTGTGGAATCCACGGGAAGTATAGGCGCGATACATCTCTTCCCTAAGCTTTTGATTGGCTGCATATTTCATAAATCCTACAAAGCTCGGGCCATGAAGTGTAAACAACCATCCCTCTTTTTCTTTTGCTTTAGCCATCTGGGCCGCAGCCTCTGTTTCAGACTCAGGTAACCCGGCAAGTTCCTTTGGGTCAGAAATCACCAATTGGTAGGCATTGGTTTCAGCCAGAATATTTTCGCTGAATTGAAGTGAAAGTTTTGATAATTCGGTGGTGATCTCGGCGTATCTTTTTTTAGCTTCTCCCTCCAGATTTGCACCACTTCGGACGAATCCGAGGTATTTTTTCTCCAGTAAATACTTCTCTTCTGCTGTAAGTCCCAGCTGTTCTTTTTGCAGATAAACTGCTTTTACCTTGTTAAAAAGGTCTTCATTAAGCGATACATAATTGGAGAACTTTGAAAGTTTAGGGGATACTTCGCGGGTAATGGACTGTATCGTATCGTCTGTTTCAGCTGAATTCAGATTGAACAGAACACTGGTAACCCGATCGAGCTTTTCACCGCATATTTCGAGTGCTGCAATCGTATTTTGGAAGGTGGGCTGATCACTACTTTTGATTATTTTATCGACTTCATCCCTAGCCTCAATCAGCGAAGCATCAATAGCTGGAATAAAATGTTCGTGTTTAATTGTCTGAAAAGGTGGAGTCTGGTGTGGAGTATTCCACTCTTTCAAAAACGGATTCGTCTCTATGATTTCGTTTTGCGAATTTTCTATCGTCATTTCCGGAAAAATATGCAGTTATAAAGTTTTTAAGATACGGGATAAAATACATTGGATATTAATAGGTGCCCAACCTACGGTTTTGAGATTCTGTTAATCTGTTTAAAAACGGATTGAATCCATTGTTGTTAGTGATCTAGGCTAAGCCTCTCTTCCAGGAAATCAGCCTAACAGCCCACAGCCTAAAAGTCTAACAGCCTACTTAACGCTTAATCCGACGTTTTGTTTTGTCTTTCATCACGCTCCATCCGAATTTCCCGATCCGCTTTCCGAGGGAATAATAGGAGCCGTGTGAATAGGCTATAATTCCGGAGGCAGCAAGGCTAAAGGCTCCGGTTTCCGGATCGATATAGCGGTCATCTGCAATGATATTGACTACATCAGCAATAAACATGTCATGCGATCCCAAAGGCTTAATTTCTTTGACTTTACATTCGATTGAGATGGGAGCTTCAGATACAATTGGGCATTGCACTATTGTGGCTGGTGAGGGCGTTAGTCCGCTCTCTTTAAATTTGTCATGGTCACGCCCCGATTTAACTCCGCACCAATCTGTGACCTGAGCCATGTCAGCTGTGGTTAGATTAATCACGAACTCCCCTGATTGCTTAATCATTTCGTAAGAATACCTCCCAGGTCTTACGGAAATATAACACATTGGAGGATCGGAACAAATTGTTCCCAACCAGGAAACCGTTAATAAGTTCATGTTCCCGGAAGCATTACCACAACTGATTAATGCAGCAGGCAGCGGATAAACCATATTTCCCGGTTTCCAGTTTTGTTTTCCCATGATGTTAACCTTCTACCAATAACTAACTTTCAGAAAGATTAGAGAGTAGTGGCGCAAAATCAAAACCTATATTATCCATTCTTTTTGCGTTGTTTTTTCCCTCCTTCATCGGTGGAATAATAGGTGTAGTTATAACTCTTCTTATAGGAATATCTGTAATAAGTTTCGTAACGCCCATATTTTGAATAACTGTAGCCAAAGGCGTTGAGTTTGATATCATTAACTAATAATGCCAGGTGACTGATCAGTTGCTTTTCTGCATAATAGTTAATCAAATCGAGCTGAGTTTTTCTTGAAACTCCATAGCGGAGGATAAAAATGTTAAGATCAGAGAGTTGTCCTGTAATAATCCCATCGGTTACATACGATACCGGAGCATTGTCCAAGATGACATAATCGTATGTAGTCCGCAGTTTATCAAGCAATTCTTTCATTTCAGGTTTGCCTAACAGTTCAGCCGGGTTTGGTGGTATCGGTCCGGATGGCATCAGGAATAAATTTTTCACCGAAGTTGGCAAAATAATCTCCTCTAATTTGTCATAACCAATGAGGTAGGTGCTTAACCCTTTTTCATTACTTAGATCAAAAGCCTGATGGAGTTTAGGTTTTCGAAGGTCGACACCAATAATCAGAACCTTTTTATCATTCATAGCCAGGATGCTGGCAAGGTTTATAGAGATAAAGGTTTTTCCTTCACTCGGATGGGTGGATTGAACAGAGATTATATTACCCTGCGTCTCATTCAGCATATACTGAAGATTGGTCCTGAAGGTTCTGAAAGCTTCAGCGATCGTAGACTTAGGATTTTCGCTAACACTCAGTGTATTACCAGTAATTTCATGCATAATATTCCCGATAATCGGAATCCTGGTATTGCTCTCGATATCCTCCTGGGTACGTATTTTTGAATCAAAGACTTTTATTAATGCAATAATTACCAGGGGAAGTCCAATACCCAAAATTAATCCAATCAGCAGAATCAGACTATGAGGGAGGCCAATAGGAACGGCTGCATCGGGTCTTGCAACATCAATAATCTGAACGTCAGGTACAGTAGATGCTAAGGTAATATTTGTTTCTGCCCTCTTTTTCAGCAGGAAGGTATACAACTCATTGGTAACATTGAACTGGCGCTGAATATCGATCATCTGCTGTTCTTTTTGCGGCAGTTTGTTTAACTCCAGACTGATGCTTGCTTGTCTGTCCTTTAGGCTGTTGATCGAGTTTGTGGCGTTGGTGATCAGGTTACGCAGGTTTTCAGTTAATTGACTACGTGTCTGTGCTAATTCCTTATCAATCAGCGCCAAAGCTGGATTGTTCTCTTTTGTGCTGAATGCAATAACCTGCCTGCGGTTGTAAAGTTCTCCCAGATTAACGACCAAGGCATTTAATGAAGCATCTTCAATACCCACTACTGAAGGAGAAACCAGTTGTTTTTGATTCCCGGGTTCATTCAGGTAGGCCAGAATATTGCGAAAATAGTCGAGTTGGATTTGACTTTGCGCCTTTTGTGATTCGATATCCTTAAGATTATTCATTACCAGTGTACCTTCGGCATCAAGGTCGATCACATTATTTTTAGCCCGGAAATCCGTATATCGGGTTCCTGCATTTGCCATTGAATCGGAAATACCCGTGAGCTGATTGTTGATAAAGTCAAGTGTCCTTTTTTGACCCTCATTCTGGATATTCATTTTATTTCCAATGTAAACTTTTAAAAGTTCATTTAGAAACTCCCCGTCTTTGACAGGTTCATCCCCGGATATCGAACACTGAATAATATCGCTTAATTTAGTCTTCAGGATTACTTTTAATTTCTTCTGATAATCGAGTGTATTCTGGTTAAGGTCATTAAAAACAAACCGAAACTGACCATCTGGAATCGAATCAACATTTGGTTTTTTAACCAGGGTAAAACTAAAATACGGATTAGAAAATGGAATACCATAGGTTCCTTTTCCTTCATATTTAATATCAGTGAGTTGGTTATTGGTTTTTACTTTACCATTTATAGATATGTTGAATTCATGATTGGAAACAGGGGTAATTGTTATCGGGACACCTCCAAGATTTACAAAGTTAGGAGTTTCTTTGACGATGAACGGTTCCTGTTTATAGATCCCGTCCCAGATAAACAATTTCTTTTCATACCAGTTGGTTCGCCAGTTTAAATTATAAAGTGTTTGGTTAATAAGAGAATAAGAACTTATGATCTCAATCTGGTTGTAGATATTGTTTTGAGGTTGATCCACAACTCCCTGAAACAGGTTTTTCATGTCAACTCCAACGCCGGTTGATTTTTCAGGAATCATAATCATGGTTGTAACTGTGAACATGGATTTGGTCATTTTGGTATAGAGGTAGGCACTTGTAAGGCCTAAAACCCCAAATAGCAAAAACCACTGCCATTGTCTAACCACAAGGAAAAGGATACTTTTAAAGTCAAATCCTTCTTCTGTTCCTCTTTCTTCATTATCTTTTACCGGACTCATTCTATAACGTATTTAACAGATTATTTTAGGTTTTATGCAGCGTATTTTTTATACTGATTTTAAATTTTTACAATACCTTGGCCACAACTAAAATTGAAATAAGAGAAACCAGGGCAGATGCGGATGAAAGGACCAGGGATATGGCCTGACTATTTAATTGAATGTTTTTATGCTTGTCGGGCTGGACAATGATATAATCATTTGGATGGAGGTAAAAAGCTTCTGAGGTATAAATATCCCTGGATGTAAGGTCGAGGTTAAAGGTTTTGTTCCCTTCAGAGGATGGGCGGATCACAATAACATTTTTAATCGTTGCATAATCGGTATTTCCTCCTGACATCGCAAGGGCTTCGAACAGATTTATGGAATTGTTGTAATTATAATAAACTCCTGGCATTTTGACTTCTCCCATTACAGTAATTTTAAAGTTGAGGAGTTTTACTTTGACAATTGCATCTTTCAGAGTTTCATCTGCCTTTTTCTGGATAATCTGTTCCGCACCGCTTTGTGTTCCGCCGGCCACTTTAATATTTCCAAACATCGGGAGTTTTACCTCTCCCTCTTTGTCTATCTCAAATCCATATAGATAGGCACCGCTCGGGGTTGTAAATTTAAGATAGGATTGTCCGGACATTGCACTACTTTCCATTGTAGATTCGGGATTATAAAGCATATTAACCTCACTATTGGTCGATTTAATACTCACATATAGGATATCACCGGTCTCGAGAATATGATCGGTAACCTGATTGGGAAGACCTTTAATAATATCATTAGGTGCAACGTCTTTTAAATACATCAGTTCTTTGCTGCTCCGGCAGGAGAAAACGGCCATCAACGAAATCAGAAATAGAAGTTTAATACTTTGTTTCATTTGAATAATTTTTGAAGCTTAATTTTTTTAAAATCTTTCTGGACCTAAAAGAATTAAAGAGAAATGAATTTTCTCTTTAATCAAGATATAAATTTAATTGTTACCCCTGCAAAAGAAAATTATATTAAGAATTTGGCTGCAAATATAGTAAAATGTATATTCTTTTTTGTTTTATGTAAATAATTTAACAACCGTATCCCTTTTCGATACAGATGTATCTTATTAGTTAACAAATAGTAAAATTAATTTGTTTTCAAGGGGGCCAGGGAACTAATTTTTATTTCACAAAGCTAAACAAGCTCGTTAAATAATTTCCTAAAACCTACCTGATTTGAAATAATCTCCCGCAACTGACTAATCAAAACCCGCTCCTGTAGCATCGTATCCCGATACCGGATCGTAACCGTGTTATCACCTGCAGTCTCGTGATCGACAGTAACACAGAAAGGGGTCCCGATTGCATCCTGACGGCGGTAGCGCTTTCCGATCGAATCTTTTTCGTCATACTGGCAATTGAAATCAAATTTCAGCTCATCGATGATCTCGCGTGCTTTTTCCGGGAGACCATCTTTTTTGATAAGCGGCATTACTGCAAGTTTAACCGGGGCGAGGGGTGCCGGCAATCGCAATACAACCCTGGTATCTTTTTGCCCGTTGGAATCCTCAATCACCTCTTCGTGATAGGAGGCAGAAATAATCTGCAGGAACATCCTGTCAACACCAATCGAAGTTTCGACAACAAAAGGTACGTAGGATTCATTTAATTCAGGATCAAAGTATTGAATCTTCTTTCCTGAAAATTTCTGATGTTGAGAAAGATCATAATCGGTACGGGAATGAATTCCTTCAACCTCCTTGAATCCAAAAGGAAATTTGTATTCGATATCAACAGCTGCATTGGCATAATGCGCTAGTTTTTCATGGACATGAAAACGGTAGTTCTCATTTCCAAATCCAAGTGCCTGGTGCCATTTGATCCGCAATTCCTTCCATTTTTCAAACCATTCGAGTTCCGTTCCGGGGCGAACGAAGAACTGCAGTTCCATCTGTTCAAACTCACGCATTCTGAAAATGAATTGCCTTGCAACAATTTCATTTCTAAAGGCTTTGCCAATTTGAGCAATACCAAAAGGTATTTTCATCCTGCCCGATTTCTGAACATTCATGTAATTGACAAAAATGCCTTGTGCTGTTTCGGGGCGAAGATAAATCTTTAAAGCACCATCAGCTGTAGAACCCATTTCGGTGGAAAACATCAGGTTAAACTGCCGCACCTCTGTCCAGTTTCGGGTTCCGGAAACTGGACATACAATTCCGTTATCCTCAATAATCTGTTTCAGCTCAGCAAGATCAGAGTTATTAAGAGCTTCTGCAAAACGGTTATGAAGTTCATCCCATTTAGTCTGGGACTCCAAAACCCTGGCGTTCGTTGCCCGAAACTGAGCCTCATCAAAACTTTCGCCGAACCGGTTTTTTGCCTTATCAACCTCTTTATCAATTTTGCCTTCAATTTTTGCCAATTCCTCTTCGATAAGGACATCTGCACGATATCTTTTTTTCGAATCCCTGTTGTCAATTAACGGGTCATTAAAGGCATCGACATGACCTGACGCTTTCCAGATGGTAGGATGCATGAAAATAGCAGAATCTATTCCTACAATATTTTCATGGAGTAATACCATGGAATCCCACCAGTATTTTTTAATGTTGTTTTTCAGTTCAACTCCATACTGTCCATAATCGTAAACCGCTCCGAGTCCGTCGTAGATTTCGCTCGATGGAAACACGTAGCCATATTCTTTACAATGTGCAATCAATTTCTTAAATAAATCTTCCTGAGCCATATTCGTGGTTTTCAGAGCAAAACAACGCTCTAATTATTAAGTAATTTAAAATAAATGTCTTAAAGGATTATTTTTTATCGTCGATCTCTTCGAATTCAATATAATCTCCTTCTTTTCGGCCAAACTGTTTTGGTTTTTTATTCGAATAATCGATGGTCATGTCCCCCTTTCGTACTGTGCGTCCTTCGTGTGATGCTGATTTATTTTGCATATCCTGATAAATCTTATTGGCCGCATTATCAACAATTCTTGGGGCAATAAACCGCATTAAAAATTTAAATCCGTAGTAAATTCCCAGAAGGATCACTACAAGATCAAAAACCGTGGAAATATTAAGCAGAATATAAAGTTCCATTATTGTTGATTTTGATAATCAGGGCAAAATTAGGAAAATTTTCATTCTATTCTTCATCTGATGACCGTTACAATCCGGATAAAAACAACACACCTTTAATTTATCTGATAATTATAGATTAATCCATCTAAGGTGCCGGTAACCAAATTAAATGGAAGATTTTCATTCTCTGAAAATTTGATGGTAAACGGGGAGTTTCCTTCCAGCGGAAAACCGTTGTAGATGCTCCCGTCATTATTCAGCAGATAAATCTTATTCTCATTGGTGTCTGTTATCCCAATTTTCCGGCTTTTATCCGGGAACGTAAATATTTGGGGAGGCAGAACGATGGGATGATTAAATTTCCGGGCGAATATTCTCTTTGAATTCTGATCAAAAGCAACGAGTGAATCCTCACTTAATATCAGGTAATCCTGAAGATTGTCTGAATTTAAGTCCTCACAAATCAAGAAATGATTAGCCGAAAACCTTCCGACCGACAATTTCTTCACCGAGCCGTCAAAGCTCACTGAAAGGATTTTCCCGTTTATGTCGGTAGTGATCAGCCTTGCCCGGTTTTTCCCCGATTTAGGTTGCAGAGAAAAACTATTTTTCGAAAAAGTAAGATCCCCTTTTATTGTTACAATGGGTTTCCCTTTTCGGTCAAGTATGTACACCCGGTTCTTATCTGTAAAAACAAGATAGTCTTTATGGTCAACCCTGAAGAACTGAATCGGTTGCAACACAGTGTGTTCCGAATTAGGTGGAGTCCAGCCCTTCACTTTTTTCCCTTTTTTATCAAAAAGATAGACTTTGTGATCTTTACAGGCAATAAAAAAGCGGTAGTCAAGGTTATGCTCATAATCAGCTACTGAGACGCTATTTGTAGCTGGTGAACGAAGGTTTACAGGGAAATTTGAAATGTTATTTCCTTCATGATCAATCATATATAATGCCTCTGAGGTGCTGAAGAAGTACTGTCGTTTTCCATCCTTGAAGCATTCAAGCTGGAATATATCACTTTTTATCGGCCCCTTTAGTTTGATTTTCCATAAAATTCGTCCTTCCCCGCTCATCAGTATCAGATTTGATGCTTCGTCCTGAACAATTATTTCCTGATGGGATTTATCATCCGGATTGATTACAAAATGAGGTCCGCTTTTATTCAGATTTCCAAGGTGGCTCTTCCAGAAAACTGAGGTTGGGCTTTGGTGCACCGACGGATTGTATTTCAGACGCCCCATATTATAAAACATCCCATTCTCATTTCCAATCTGCCATCCGGCAGACCCGATTTTCAGCAAGGTCTCCTGATCTTTCACCAGACTTCGGAAAATTTTAGAGTTTAGGGTTTCTTCAAAAAATTTGAGTGTCTGACCTGGAGAACACCACAGATAAACATTCAGACGATCAGACAGTCCTGAAGAGAACTTCTGGTATGCCGGGTCGTTTCCCAGTGTTTCCTGCAACACATTGGCCCTTAGAAATCTTCCGAGGGACTCAACCGAGGAACCCATAATCAGGCAATTGTCGTAGATCGCATAATAGTTGGTAGCAACATTGGCAAATACCTCACCAAACACCCTTTTCCCAAAATCATTGACTTTGGATTGATAAATTTTGAAAGAGGTCTCTTCGTCTACCTGGTACAGCGTGAAATTTTTGGGTTTTTCGCGTTTTCTTTGTGCCGGCATAAAATTTGCCAGGGGATTCATTGCCTCCTCCACCTGACTACCGTTTTTGACCCTCATTACAAAGTATCTGTTCTCCTCGGACATCTCGGGTTCTGACCTGGTAAAAACTATGGATACTGAACCGTCCAGATTCTCTTCCACGAGCTTCTGAGGGTTAACGCCATACAACGAATCGATCTCTGAATTGGACTTTTTATAACTGCTTAACTGCTGATTGTTTTCCAAAAGTTTCTTGTAATCCTTCAGAAATTGTGTGTTGTTACTGATTACATAGCCCAGGAAAAAAGATGATTCTGCCGGAAAGAGCCGGGTAAGGGTAAAGGAATCGGGCTTTTGCGCACGAAAAAGATCGAGGTGATGGTTTATAGAATCACCCGTAAAACTGAATCCATTCAGAATCAGCTCATCTGTTTTTTGGGTCAGGTCGATTTCTGACCAATCGGCCAGCCGGGCTGATCCGTTTAAACGTTCCCAAAAAGTCTCAGAAACGAGTTTTTGAGTAAATTGGGGCAGCTTTTGATGATTCAGGTAAATATTAATATCAATATTTCCTGTGGCACTTTTGTTTGTTTTTTCAAAGAAGGCATTTCCTTTTGCAGTCTTACTTTCAAGCTGATCAATGGCTTCTGTGAGCATCGTTTGGTCGGTACACCCCAGGAACAGACCCTGATTGATCGTAATAAAGTAAACGAATGGGACACCTGCCTCTTTCCATGAATAGCAGGTTAGTTCTGCCTTACGGAATTTGATTTTTTTCGCTGATATACCATTCTTGGTAAAATATTTGCCGGACAGCTCTGAAAGTGCTCTTTTTTCATTTAAGCTGGATAATTCGATCATCGAAAGCCACTGAACCTGATCATTTTTCTCTTGAAAGACAATTGTTAAGTCCTTGTCTGTTAACAGATTTTTCCGTTTAATGTTTAAATTTAAAAGAGAATCGGCGAGTTTCATTTTCCAGTATAAGGTCGAAACACCCGGAAATCGGTAAAAGGCTTTCCACATGGCATTGTCCAATGACCTTGAAGAATAATTCCCGATATGGTGAATCCTGACGATAACTGACGCATTTTCGGGAATAGCCCTGAAAGCGGATGTTCCAAAGTATTTGGACTCACGTGTAAAGAGGTACCATCCTGTAACTAACCCTGCAACGAGGAGAACGGTTATTCCAACCAATATTTTTTTACCCATTCGGCTTCCTTACATTAGATTTCAGAAACAATGGTAAATATAGCTATTATTGAGATTTAACTTGTGAAGCGTCCACGAGTTTGTAAATTTTGTCGGACCGCCTTAGTTTTGTGCCTATAAAGATGGAACATAAATCGCCCTTGTTTGCTTCATCTACAGCTAATAAACCCACTCTTATTTCATCGATTCTTGCTTCAATCACACCGGTACTTGGACCATTGACAATGATTTCATCACCTATCTTTAAGCCGCAGGTTTCCAGTTTAATTTCGGCAACACCGAGGTTTGAAAAATAGTTGGTGACCTTACCGGTATATATCTTTCTTTTTGTGGCCAGGGAGCCGTAATTGCTGCTCCATTCTCCAAGTTTCTGCCCCAGGTAGTAACCATCCCAAAACCCGCGATTAAAGACGGTACCAAGCCTTTCATCCCAACCGGATACTTTTTCGTCGGTGAAGGTTCCTTCAAACCAGGCGTCAACGGCCTCGTGATAGCATTCTACAACCGTTTTGACATATTCAGGACTCCTTGCCCGCCCTTCAATTTTGAGGACGGTCACCCCCGAGTCAAGAATTTTATTCAGAAAGTGAATGGTTTTTAAATCTTTGGGTGACATAATGTATTCATTGTTTATCTCCAGGTCGCGTCCGGTCTCCTTGTCCGTTACGATATAAGCCCTTCTGCATGCCTGCATGCAGGAGCCCCGATTGGCTGATGAGTGGGTTTCATGCAAAGAAAGGTAACATTTGCCGGAGGTTGCCATACAAAGTGCCCCATGAACAAACATCTCCAGCCGGACCAGGTTGCCTGACGGACCCATCAACTGATTTTCCATGATTTTTTGTTGGATGTTCTGGACTCTTCCCAGGTTCATTTCTCTGGCAAGCACCATCACATCGGCAAATTGTGCATAAAATTTTACCGATTCGTAATTGGTGATATTCAATTGGGTAGATATGTGAACTTCGAGGCCCAGTTCACGACATTGCTGAATCACCGACATGTCGGCTGCAATCACGGCCGAAATTCCGGCATCCCGGGCTGCCGTTAAAACCGAGTGAAGGGTTGAGAACTCTTCATCGAAAACCTCCACATTGACAGTAAGATAGGTTTTAACCCCCGTGATGCGGCATCTTCTTGCAATCTCCTTGAGATCCTCTAGGGTGAAATTGTTGGCCGACCGGGCCCTCATGTTCAGATGCTCTACTCCGAAGTAGACAGATCCGGCACCTGCATGTATCGCTGCCATTAAAGCTTCATAGGAGCCCACCGGCGCCATTATTTCAATTTCGTCTCTGTTCATATTCATAATTAATAGAGACAAAGGTACAATTTAGTCCCTATCATGCAAGAATACAATTAGATTATGTATATTTGGCATCCATGGAATAATGCAGATAAAATTGTTTAAGATGTTTAATATGAGATATTTACTCCTGATTCTGGTAATTCTTAACTTTGCTTTCACAAACGAACCTGAAAAGAAAGTGACGAAATATTATGATGAAAAATACCGTCCGCAATTTCACTTCTCACCCGAGAAAAACTGGATGAATGACCCCAACGGACTCGTGTATTACGGTGGGGAATACCACCTTTTCTATCAATACAATCCCAATGGCATCGAATGGGGATTTATGCACTGGGGTCACGCGGTTAGTAAGGATTTAATCCACTGGGAACATCTACCCCTTGCAATCGGGCCCGATGATGATTCGAAGGATAAGAGTCACGCTACAGCCTTTTCCGGTTGTGCGATCGTTGATGAGAATAATACCACCGGATTACAGAAAGGAAGTGAGAAGACGCTTCTTATCTTTTATACCAGCTGGGAGTGCGGTCAAAGGCTCGCTTACAGCAATGACAAAGGGCGGACCTGGATCAAGTATGCCAAAAATCCCCTGATTCCATTTGAAAAAGATGATGCCCGCGATCCGAAAGTCTTTTATCATGGTCCATCAGGTAACTGGGTAATGGTCCTTTACCGGAGACCAGGAAATGATGAAAAGAAGCAGGGAATTTCGATATACACATCCAAGAATTTGATTAATTGGGAATTACAGAGTCATGTGGTTGGATTTTATGAATGTCCCGATTTTTTTGAATTGCCACTCGATGGAAATAAGGAAAAGTCAAAATGGATTATGTTGGGAGCCAGCGGAGATTATCGGATTGGCTCCTTTGACGGAAAAACGTTTAGCCCTGAGACAGGCATGAAGGTTCTCGATCATGGCAAAAACTATTATGCTGCACAAACCTGGTCCAATTTTCCGGATGGGAAACGGGTACAGATAGCCTGGATGCGTGGCGGAGAATTTCCGGAAATGCCATTCAACGGGCAGATGACTTTCCCTTGTGAACTCTCCCTGCGGACTACCAAATCGGGGCCGACCCTTTGCAAAAAGCCTATTGGAGCCATTTCTTTGTTGCATGATAAAGGGTTGAACAAAAAAAATAAAAACATCATTCCCGGATTAAAGGGGAATATAGTCGGGGGAATATCTGGAGAGACAATCCACATTATCACAAAAATTAATCCGAAAAGTTCTGACAGTTTTGGATTTATAGTTAGAAATGGAAAGAAGGAGCAGGGAACAGAGATCCGGTACGATGTGAATAAAAAGACGATCGAGTGCATGGGTGGAAATGCTGTTGTTGAACCCAGGGACGGAAGCATCAAACTGGAGATACTTATAGATCGCTCTTCCATTGAAATTTTCGCCAACGATGGCGAAGTGGTCCTGAGCAGTTGTTTCACCCCTGAGGAAAAAGATAAAATATTGACATTCTGGACTCAGGGTGGTGAAGTAATGGTGGATGACATGGAGGCCTATGAACTTAAAACAGTCTGGAGGGCCAAATAGCGATACCTGAAAATGACATTTTTCTTATAGTGAAAGCCTCAGGATTCGGTGGTGCTTTCCGATTTAAATAATCCAGAGGATTCAAGTCCGGATTAAAACCTTAGGAAGCCTGCTTATTTTCTCATATCGAATTTTGAGTTCGCAAGGTTCTCTTTGAGCCCTGTCCAAATGAGAAAGCGGTCAATTGATGAAAAACTGAGCCAGTATAAATTAATTACCAGATGTATACTACACTGTTGGATGGACACCATTCCCATCAGGAGATGGTTTTTATCGTACAGGCTGATCACCATTTTGAGGAAGCCGGAACAATCCTAAAGGAAATTGGTTATACTTCAGTAACACGATTGAGTCAAAGGGAAAGAGATGTTGAAGCGTTTATGAGAATTCATAGTTATCCGATTAAATTTCAATTATTTACTATGGAACGAACAATAATTGCTCATTCGTGTTAATTTTCAAAAGCAGATTCTGAATTCATGGATTGAGTTTTATCCGTACATTTGCAACCCGAACCAATAGTAATTTTTGACCCCTTAAATGGCTGATTTTAATTATAATTTGCTCAATCATATTGATTTTCCCGAGGACCTGAGAAAGCTTAAGGAGTCAGAACTTCCGCTCGTTTGTTCCGAGCTAAGGGAGTTTATTATCCGTGAAGCCGCGTCAAATCCGGGCCATTTGGGTGCCAGCCTCGGGGTTGTTGACCTAACTGTAGCCCTTCACTATGCCTATAATACCCCTTATGATCAGTTAATCTGGGATGTAGGTCATCAGGCATATAGTCATAAAATTCTTACCGGGAGGCGCAAGGTTTTTTCAACTAACCGATTGTTTAAAGGGATTAGTGGCTTTCCAAAAATGGCTGAAAGTGAGTATGATGCGTTCGGTGTAGGCCATTCTTCCACTTCAATCTCTGCCGCTCTTGGTATTGCCGTTGCCTCCGGACTGAAAGGAGAAAAAAATCGAAAGGTTATAGCTGTAATTGGAGACGGTTCGATGACAGGGGGACTTGCTTTTGAAGGTTTGAACAATGCCGGAGCATCAAATGCCGACGTGCTGGTTATTCTGAACTATAATAATATGTCGATCGATCCTAATGTCGGGGGAATCAGCAAATATTTTGTTCAAATGCAAACTTCCCCGACTTACAATAGTCTGAAAACTAAAATATGGAAAGCACTGGGCAAGTTTAAATGGATCGGTCCTCTTGCACGAAGAATGCTACAGCAGCAGCAGCAGGTGCTCAAATCGGTCGTTTTTCGCCAAAGTAATTTATTCGAGTCCTTTGGACTCAGATATTTTGGCCCTGTCGATGGACACGATGTGGTTGGCCTGGTGCGCATATTCAATGATTTAAAGGCAATATCCGGGCCCAAAATCCTGCATGTGGTCACCAAAAAAGGGAAGGGTTTTATCCCAGCCGAGAATGATGCCACCAAATGGCATGCCGCTCCCGGGAAATTTGATATCATTACAGGAGAGGTCTTTACGACCAATTCTGATGTACCGGAGTCCCCTAAATTTCAGTATGTTTTTGGGAAAACGATTATAGAATTAGCCGAAAAGAATGAAAAAATAGTAGGAATAACTCCTGCAATGCCTTCGGGATGTTCGCTGAACATGATGATGAAAGTTTATCCTCAGCGAACCTTTGATGTTGGAATAGCTGAACCCCATGCGGTTACATTTGCAGCCGGGCTTGCCGCAGGTGGAATGTTACCCTTTGTCAATATTTACTCCTCATTTATTCAGCGGTCCTACGATCAGATCATACACGATGTAGCTCTTCAGAACCTTCATGTAATCTTCTGTCTGGACCGCGCCGGTCTGGTGGGTGCTGATGGCCCGACCCATCACGGTATATTTGATCTTGCTTTTATGCGTAATATTCCAAACATGACTGTTTCAGCCCCTATGGACCAGGTTGAGTTACGTAATCTGATGTTCACCGCCCAACTTCCCGGAAAGGGGCCATTCAGTATCCGATATCCCCGTGGAAATGGAAAACTCGCCGAATGGAAAATGGATTTTCAGGAAATCCCTGTTGGAAAGGGGAGAAAGCTAAATGATGGCAGTGATCTTGCAATTCTTTCAATTGGTTATGCCGGGAATTTTGTGGTTGAAGCGTTGGCCATTCTTAAGCTGGACGGAATCACATGCTCCCATTACGATATGCGCTTTGTTTCACCTTTGGATCATGAAATTCTGGATAACGTAGCCGAAAATTTTGACAAAATCATAACAGTTGAAGATGGTGTGACAGAGGGAGGTTTTGGAAGTGCAGTTGCCGAATATTTTGCTTTTTCGGATAAAAAACCATCAATTTTCCGTTTGGGAGTTCCTGACCGGTTTGTTGAACATGGTACCCAGGAGGAGTTATACCGGGAATGCGGATATGATGCTGAAGGAATCGTCCGGACTGTTCACCAATTGGTCAGACATAAGGCAGAATCCAGGTTTCAAAAAGCTTAAGGAAATGTGTAATGACCCGGAATTTAAGATATAAAAGTGAATGATTTGATCAGAATATGGATCATAAAATATTATTGGGTGGTATGAGAAATTTTTATATTTTTGCAAGTCTTAAAAAGAGGGGAACGTGATGAACTACCTTTCACAATATTCGATCACTTTTTCAGGTCTTAAAGAAGGCGTTCATTCGTTTGATTTTTCTGCTGACGATCGTTTTCTTGAAGAGTTTGAAGAGAGTGAAATAAAAAAGGGAAACATTAAGATCGAGGTTAGACTTGAGAAACGATCAACATATCTGAGGTTAACTTTCTCACTGAAAGGGGAAGTGGAGTTGATTTGTGACCGTTGTCTGGAAAACTACCTGGAATCAATTGAAAGTAGTAATCAGATGTTGGTTAAGTTTAGTGAAACTGAAACTGATGATGGGGACGAAGTGATTTATATCCATCCGGGAGCACATCAGGTTGAGATCGGTAAACTGATTTATGAATTCATCATTCTGAGTATTCCAATCAGGCATATTCATCCTGATGATCAGGATGGTATGAGCAGGTGTAATCCTGACATGCTTCATAAATTAGAAGAATACAAAGTTATCGATTTACCGGAAGTTAGCCCGATAGACCCAAGATGGAACGATTTAAAAAAGATTATTGATAAATAAAATAAAGATTATTAAAAATGGCACATCCTAAGCACAAACATTCAAAAACAAGAAGAGATAAACGCAGAACACATGACAAGGCCGTTCCTGCAACATTGGCAACATGCTCCAATTGCGGCGCAACTGTAAAATTCCACACGGTATGTCAGGAATGCGGTTATTACAGAGGTAAACTGGCAATTGAAAAGATTGCTGCTGTATAATATCTTGATTTTCAAGGTATTAGTAATTTCAAATTAAGTATTAACAAACCGGAAGATGGATGATGTACATTTTCTGGTCTTGTACAAATGTTGAAGTTTGTATTCATGTGATTTTAATTTCATTTCCGCTTAAAAACATTAATAAATGGCCAAGCCAGTTTTCAATGAAGTAAAAGCGCTGAATTCTATAGCGCATGACACAAAAATTATTGGAAATATTGAGTCGGAGGGAGATATTCGTGTGGATGGAATTCTCGATGGAATTCTGAATTGCAAAGGTCGGGTTGTTATTGGACCTGAGGCACGGATAAAGGGTGAGATTCATTCCGCTACTGCTGAAATATCCGGTATTGTAGAAGGAGAAATTACGGTTACTGACCTTTTGTCTTTGAAATCAACAGCCATCATCTCGGGTGATTTGATTATGGGTAGGTTTTCAGTTGAACCCGGAGCCCGTTTTTCTGGTATTTGCAAAATGAATGCTGGCGAAAAATCGCACCTTGACATAGAATTTACCGGCTTTAAAAAGGAGGTAAGCTAATAATCGCTCTCTGTTCAGGAAAAGAGCCGGAAGGAAATTAAACCCTTCCGGCTTTTTTTTTGAACAGGTTTTCTTTTTATTGGTTATTTTCGTAAATTACCAGGTTGAAAGTAGCTTCTTAGAGTATTTTCTATTCAAGGAAATATAAGATTGGCAGGACAGATTCAGTTATTTATATTACATATTTAATGCACTTAAAATGAGTAGTTTGGATGGTTTAGTGAACTATTTTGAAACAGCTTTTCAAGAGGAAATAAAGAAGATAACGCTCACCGTTCCACAAAAACTTTATGCACCTGTAGCCTATTCACTTATGATTGGAGGTAAGCGGCTTAGACCTGCTTTGATGCTTCATGTTGCTTCCATCTTTGAATATTCACTGGACAAGGTCTTACCTGCAGCTATGGCTATTGAAATCTTTCATAATTTCACCCTTCTTCACGATGACATTATGGATCAGGCAGATGTGAGGCGAGGTTTACCTACTGTTCACAGGAAATATAGTCCAAACGTAGCAATTTTGAGTGGTGATGCCATGTCCATTCTGGCTTTTAAGTATTTTGCCAGACTGAAGAGTGACAAATTGCAGGAGTTATTTTCGATTTTCTCAACAACTGCAATTGAAGTATGTGAAGGACAGCAACTGGATATGGATTTTGAAACACGGGAGTTTGTTACCGTTGCTGATTACCTCGAAATGATCAGGTTAAAAACTGCCGTGCTTATTGCTGGCAGCCTGAGGATTGGAGCTTTACTGGCAAATGCAGATCAGACCGATTCGGATCTGCTTTATGAGTATGGGATCAATGTTGGTCTCGCTTTTCAACTTCAGGATGACTGGCTTGATGTCTATGGTGACCCGGATATTTTCGGGAAAAAGCAGGGAGGAGATATTTGCGCCAACAAAAAAACCTTTCTGCTGCTAAAGGCTGCAGAAGCCTGCGATGCATCAACACTTCTCGAATTGAATTATTGGCTGAAAAAGTCAGATTTTGATCCAAAAGAAAAAATTGCGGCGATTACGGCCATTTATGAAAAAACCGGGGTTAGTGATGCTACACGTCTTTTGATGCAGAATTATCATGACAAAGCTATAGGTGCACTTGACCGGATGACCATTCCCTCCGCAAGAAAGCTGACCCTTATTACCTTTGCCGGGGAAGCGATGGTGCGGGTTAAATAACCTTATCTTTGTATCCTAAAAAAAATAAGAATGAAAGTTATCGATATTATTCAGCAATCGGAAAAAACGGTCTTCTCTTTTGAACTGCTTCCTCCGCTAAAGGGTCAGAAATCGGATAAGCTATACCGTACTATAGATGAATTAATAGAATATAATCCACAGTATATCAACATAACCACACATCGCGATGAAGTTGAATTCCGTGAGTTGTCGGGGGGACTTATGGAAAAGAGGATCGTTCGTAAACGCCCAGGAACTGTGGCTATTGCTGCTGCAATCCAGTATGCTTATAAGATCCCCGTTGTCCCACACGTGGTTTGCGGGGGGTTTACCCGGGAAGAGACGGAAAATATGCTTTTGGACCTCAATTTCCTTGGGGTAAATAATGTGCTGGCGCTCAGGGGTGATGGCCTCAAATCACAAAGTCTGTTTGTGCCTGAGCCAGGGGGCCATTCCCACGCCCGGGAACTCGTGGAACAAATTGTTAATCTCAAGAAGGGGAAGTATCTTGATCCTGAGATTAAAAATACGGCATCGCTCGACTTTTGTATCGGAGTTGCCGGTTATCCGGAAAAACATTTCGAAGCGCCCAATTTAGATATCGATTTGCTGAACCTCAAGGAAAAGGTGGATGCCGGTGCTGACTATATTGTCACACAGATGTTTTTCGACAATCAGAAATATTACGATTTTGTTGACCGGTGCAGGACAATCGGAATTAAAGTGCCGATCATTCCGGGGATTAAACCATTGGCAATGATGAACCAGATCACGGTACTTCCAAAACTCTTCAGTATCGATATTCCTGAAGCGTTTGCCAGTGAAGTACGCAAATGCAAAACCAATGACGAAGCCAGGGAAGTAGGTACGGAGTGGGCTATTATGCAATCGCGCGATTTGATCGCTCATAAAGTCCCCTGCCTTCATATTTATACGTATGGCATTTCGGACAATACTCGTCAAATAGCCAGGGCGGTGATTTGAGATATGGGGTAGTGGTATCAACGGGACATTGACCTGACGTTGGGATTTTTTTGTTAGAAATTCCGTTACGAAACGTCTTGGAGTTTTAAAAATATTTTGTAAAACAGACAGTCATGATATTAAAAATAGGAGACAGAGTAAGATTTCTTAACGAAGTCGGTGGTGGCCGCATTACCTCTGTGGTCAATAAGGATATGGTCAATGTGGAAACTGATGATGGTTTTGAAGTTCCGACCATGATTAATAACCTGATTGTTGTGAATGCACCGGATGTTTATGAGAGTGGAAAATCCCGAAATACGGTTGTTCAGCCGGCTCCGGAACCTGTGAAAGAGAGAAAGACCGTAAAACCCGGGGAACCCTGGTTTTCTGACAAGAATCAGGTAGCGGGGAAAGACGAATCCCAATTTCTTTTTGTACTGGTTCCTGAGGTTCCTTCCAGCCCGCCAACCGGGAACATTTCGATGTATCTGGTGAATAATTGCAATGACACGCTTCTCTTTCGGTTTTCACAAAAGACAAAATATAATTACGAAACGGTGGCCGCCGGTTCTGCAAGTCCCAATACAAAGGTTTATCTGGGGATGATTAAACCAGAGATGATTGCAGATCTGCCTCTCTATTGCTTTCAGTGGCTTAATTTTCGCAAGCGTTCCAAAGAACTCGAATCGTTTCAGCAAAAGGAAATTATCCTTTCGGCCGTTAAATTTTACAAACCTAATTCCTTTACGGTAACCCGGTTCTTCAAAGTGCCGTCAATGGTCATTCAACTTCAGGAAAATCCGCTTAAAGCTGAGCTTGATAAATTATCAGAGCATGATTTTCAGCAGGTAATCAACCTGAAGGAGCCCAAAAAGAAGGAACAGGTAATTGTCCTTCCTGATTCGGAAATGATGGAGGTCGATCTTCATATCCACGAACTGCTTGACAATTTCACTAACCTGACCAATACTGAAATGCTGACCGTCCAAATGAATAAGTTTCGCGAGGAGCTTGCCCAGGCCATCAATACAGGAGTCAAAAGGATTGTGTTTATTCACGGGGTCGGAAACGGAACACTCAAAAACGAACTGCGGCGCGAATTGCAGCGAAAATATTCCAGATATACTATGCAGGATGCCTCTTTTCGGGAATATGGCTACGGTGCAACGATGGTGATTTTAAAGAAATAGAGGTCCCTGTGTCGGGTAACTGACTGTTGGATAATGTGGAATAATTTTTGCTTGCTTAGCTGGTCAGGGGTTCTGAACTCCCTGTGCCGGCTCGACAGGTATTTTTAGTCATTCCTTCATTCTATTTTCCTCCCTCATCACCCTCCCGCTTTTTTTGCCTTATACCCCTCTGCAAGGAGCAGGTCTATTATTCTGTCGCGGAAATCACCCTGGATCAGAATTTCGCCGTCCTTTACTGATCCTCCCACCCCGCATTTTGACTTCAACTTCTTCCCAAGATCCTTTAGGTCATCTTCAGATCCTATAAAACCGGAAACCAGAGTTACCTGCTTACCTGCACGCTGCTTTTTATCCAGAAATACCTTCAGATTTTGCTTGTCGGGTCTTAACGTTTCTAAATTTTGATTTTCAGTATTATAGTTGTAAGCAAAGTCGTTGGAAGTAGAATAAACAATCCCTTCTCGGGATTTTCTGTTTGGTTGATTCGACATTTTATGGTATTTAAAATTTTATATTCAGCCATTCTGGCGTTGTTAAATCCGGATATTCACTTTTCCCGTCCGGTTTTGAGATTTAAAATTAGTTTTATTTTGTGAAAAATTTATGGTTATAAAATAAAGATGAAAGTATGGTAAAATATAATGAATCTAATTTACCGGTTGCTTTAATTTCGATTCATTAATTTTTGCAATTTTGCGGCTCATTGAATCGCTGTTCACGACATATTAGGGGGTCGTTTCCCAGAAACGCGAAGATGGATTTTACTTCTTTCCCGGTTGTCGTGTTATGTATTGACTTTCAGTAAAATAATTTCGTAGTAGATGAATAAGATAATCGAAAAAACGTATTTTTCGGATAAGGTGGTTAAGCTGGTTGTCGAAAACCCGCTGATTGCCAAGTCGCGAAAACCGGGAAACTTTGTCATTTTGCGCATTGGTGAGGATGGAGAGAGGTTCCCGCTGACTATTGCAGGTGCTGACCCTGTTCGTGGAACGATAACACTTGTTGTCCAGATTATGGGGGTTAGCTCCTCCAAGCTGGTGGCTCTTGAACCCGGTGATTGCATTACCGATCTGGTTGGCCCACTCGGAAAACCTACCCACATCGGGAAAATAGGGACCGTTCTTGCTGCCGGAGGTGGTGTCGGAGTTGCTCCGCTGCTCCCGATTGTTGAAGCCTTTAAAAAGGTAGGCAACAGGGTGGTAACCGTGATTGCAGCCAGGAATAAGGATTTGATAATTCTGGAAGACGAGATTAGAAAATGGTCGGATGAAGTAATCGTGATGACCGATGACGGCTCTTATGGCCGACAAGGATTGGTCACTGCTGGGATGGAGGAGATTATTCAGCGTGAAAAGATTGATGAGTGCATTGTTATCGGTCCTGCGATCATGATGAAGTTTGCCTCATTACTCACAAAAAAATATAATATCCCGACGCAGGCCAGCCTAAATTCAATCATGGTAGATGGTACCGGAATGTGCGGCGCCTGCCGGGTTACTGTTGGAGGAAAAACAAAATTCACCTGTGTTGACGGCCCTGAATTTGATGCCCACCAGGTTAATTTTGATGAAATGCTGATGAGACTGGGAGGTTATCTTCAGGAAGAGAAAGCAGCTACCGAAATTTATTTACAAAAGCTTTAATTTTAAGGGAAATGTCATTAAACCCCGAATACCTCAAAGAGGAAAGGAATCAGGCGTGGAGGGCTGAACTGCGCTCGAAAACTAAAAATAAGGAACGGACATTGATTGATCGGGTAAAAATGCCTGAGCTGCCGCCCATGGTCAGGGTTAAGTATCAGGACCGGGAAGTCAATATGGGTCTTGAGCTTGAACAAGCCCTGAAAGAAGCTACAAGATGCATGGATTGCGTGAATCCAACCTGTATTGAAGGTTGTCCGGTAAATATAAATATCCCGAAATTCATAAAATACATCGAAAAAGGTGATATTCTTCAGGCTGCAGCGACCCTCAAGGAAACCAATGCTTTACCGGCTGTCTGCGGACGGGTCTGCCCCCAGGAGAAGCAATGCGAATCGAGGTGCTTCTACGTGGATAAGCTGGAAAAACCATCTGTCGCGATCGGACATCTGGAACGGTTTGCCGCCGATTTTGAGCGTAATTCAGGTGCTGCAAATATTCCGGAAACGGCCGAGCCGAATGGAATTAAAGTGGCTACTGTTGGCTCGGGACCCGCATCACTTGCTTTTGCAGGTGACATGGTCAAATTTGGTTACGATGTTACCGTTTTTGAAGCACTTCACGAAATCGGTGGGGTATTGAAATATGGTATACCTGAGTTCAGGCTTCCCAATTCAGTGGTCGATTTTGAGCTGGATAATCTCCGAAAGATGGGGGTGAAATTTGAAACCAATTATATTGTCGGACGCACCTCCTCGTTTGAAGATTTGCGTGAGGAAGGTTATCAGGGTTTCTTTATCGCCAGCGGGGCAGGTCTTCCCCGTTTCATGGATATCCCGGGTGAAAACTCAAACGGAATTCTTTCTTCAAATGAATACCTCACCCGTGTGAACCTCATGGGAGCGGCAATGGATGGTAAGGATACTCCGGTTCTGAAAGGGAAGAATGTGGCAGTAATCGGTGGCGGAAATACTGCGATGGATTCTGTCAGAACTGCTTTGCGCCTAGGTGCTCAGCGTGCAATGATTATTTATCGCCGCTCGGAGGCAGAGATGCCTGCCCGGATTGAAGAGGTTAAACATGCCAAGGAGGAGGGTGTCGAGTTTATGACGCTTTGCAATCCTCTTGAGTATTTTGCCGACGAGAAAGGTCGCGTTAGCGGAATGAGATTAAATCGGATGGGCCTCGGTGAACCCGATTCATCAGGTCGCCGCCGGCCAATGCCTATTGACGGCTCTGAATTTGAGCTTGATGTTGATCTTGTGGTAGTCGCGGTAGGTGTTTCTCCTAACCCGCTGGTCCCCTCCTGTCTTCCTGACCTGAAGATTACAAAATGGGGTACTATTGTAGTGGATGAGGATAAGATGCAATCATCCATTTCGGAGATGTTTGCCGGCGGAGATATTGTCCGTGGCGGAGCAACCGTTATCCTTGCGATGGGTGACGGACGAAGAGCTGCAGAAAATATGCATAACTATTTACAGAGCAAATCGAATAATTAACGCAATAATTTTGAAGATGACTAATCTTAATGTCACATATCTGGGTCTGAGTCTTAAAAACCCGATTATCGCCGGAAGCAGTGGTCTTACCAATTCCATTGAAAACCTGAAAGCCATTGAAAAGGCAGGTGCAGGTGCCGTTATTTTAAAATCGATCTTTGAGGAGGAGATATATCTGGAATTCGCCCATGAATTCAGGAAACTTGGGCCAATGGATAACAACCTGGAATTTCTGGATTACTATGATTATCAGATTAAGAAGGATAATCTGAAGAATTATCTGAGCCTGATTTCCGGGGCCAAAAAAGAGTTGTCAATTCCGGTTATAGCCAGCATAAATTGCACCACGGCGCATGAATGGGCCTTTTTTGCGAAGAAAGTGGAAGATGCCGGGGCAGATGCAATCGAACTGAACATTTTCGTACTCCCCACAAATCTCACTCAAACCAATGAGGATAATGAGAGTATGTATTTTGATATTGTTTCGCGCGTCTCTTCCAAGATAAAGATTCCTATTTCGCTGAAAATAAGTTCTTATTTTTCAAATTTGGGTGCTGTTATCCGAGATCTCTCATTTTCAGAGATTAAAGGTCTCACCTTATTTAATAAATTTTACAGCCCCGATGTGGACATTTATGAACAGAAAATTATTGGCTCTGATGTTTTAAGCCAAAATACCGATTACAGGCTGACATTGCGGTGGATCGGGATGATGGCTAACCGGGTAAACTCCGACCTGTCTGCTTCTACTGGCGTACATGACTGGCAAACCATCGTTAAGATGTTGTTGGTGGGAGCCACAACTGTGCAAATAGTTTCTATCCTTTATCAGGACGGATTTTCTGTCATTCCCTCTATGATTCAGAATATTCGTAATTGGATGGAGGAAAATGGGTATGAATATGTTGCCGATTTCAGAGGTAAACTGAGTTTGGATAATACCACAAACCTGGCTGAGTTTGAACGGGTTCAATTTATGCGTAACTTTGGCGAGCATAAATAAATAAGTTTACATGGCCCTGAACCAATTTAAGAATCGAATATTATCCGTTTTTTTACTGCTCTTCCCCCTTTTGATAACCCTGCAGGCCCAGGTAAAGGTTAAAGACGACAAGGAAACTGATGAGGTTAGAAAGTATGCATTTTACATTGCCAGGAATGGGGAAACCGCATTTTCGATATCCCGAAAGTTTAATCTGACGTTGGAGGATTTCTACAAATTTAATCCGCAATCAAAACAAGGCATTCACGATAGCGATGAATTAAGGATCCCGGTCCCTTTCTCTGTGCAGTTCGACGAAAAACTGAACAAAAGTCCGCAGCATTTAAAATATATCGTTGGGCGAAAGGAAACACTCTATGCTATTGCCAGAATGTTTAATACTACCCAGGAGGAGATCCTGAAAATCAATCCATTGATAAAAGGTGGTTTATCCAAAGGTGCAGTCTTAAACATCCCTTTGACTGAAGGTAAGGCCGCTTCTTCGGATAAATCGACCGAAACAATTTTCCAGAAATATACCATTGTAAGCGGTGATAATTATTTTCAACTTCAAAAGAAATTTGGAGTATCACCGGCCGAATTGGAACAATTAAACCCGGTTCTTAAGGCCGGATTTAAATCCGGACTGATCATTAAACTTCCTGCAAAGAAAGTGTCTGAGGTTCCGGCGGAAGCAGTTGTACCAGCGACAAAAGTTCCTGTTCCTTCGAAAAAACTACCCCTTGCCGCTGAACCTGCTGTCGATACCCGGGAGGCGGAACAACCCCAAAAGGTAAAGGAAAGGGAAGAAATTCCTTCCCCCGAAAAGGCTGATGTTACCACTCCTGCTTTGAATAAAACTTTCAAAATAGGTGTTTATCTCCCATTTTGTCAAAATCTTAACGATTCAGCGCGAAGCTTGCAGCATACCAATAGCTTCCTGGAATTTTATTCAGGTGTTTTACTGGCTGCTGAAAAATTAACTTCTGGCGGTATGAAAGTAAAGCTTTTTGTTTTTGATACCTATCGAGATAGTGATGTGGTTAATAAATTGGTTTTGAAGCCCGAGTTTTTATCTCTAGACCTTATCATAGGGCCCGTATACCCTAAGGATCAGAAGATTATTGCAGAATTAAGTGCCAAGAATTTCATTCCGATGGTTTCACCACTCTCTCCTGAGAGCAGGTTAGTATCAACTACTCCGGGTTATTATTTGATAAACCCAGGAAGGAAACTTCGCCTTGCCAGTACCGTGGACTATATTTCCGAGAATTTTTTTGGTCAGAATATTATTTTGCTCAATCATGGGGCAGATTCTAACGACGAAAAGTTCCTACTTAACAGACTCAACAAGAGACCAGGAACCCAGAAAGTGAAGCAGTTTAATCTATTTTCTGAGGAGGCAGGTGGTTTGGAAGAACAACTCCAGGGAGATAAAGAGAATATCTTCATATTAGCTGAAGAAAATGAGGCAAACGTGAGTGTTGCCATGACCAGGCTCAATACGATTTCGAAAACTCATAAGATTAAAGTGATTGGTCTTCAGGAATACACCAAGATGCAAAGTATTGATATCGAATATCTTCATAATACAAATCTTCATTATTTAGCCCCTTATTTTATCGATTACGGAAATTCCAAAGTGAACAGCTTTATTGAGAAATACCGGTCAGCCTATAGCAGCGAACCCACTCAATACAGTTTTCAGGGATATGATATTGCCTTGTATTTTATCTCTTCCCTGGGCCAGTCCGGTAAGGTTTTCAGGGGGACCAGTTCAAACCCCGGAGTAGATCTTTTACAGGCTGAATATAATTTCCAAAAGCCTTCTCCTTTCGGTGGTTTTATCAACAGAACTCTTTATGTCATTGAATATACCAATAATTTTGAGATCCATAATACCGGGAAAATCAGAGGATCGGTTGCCTCTGATCACGGAGGGGGAAAAGATGTTGAAATCAATAATCTTGGTCAATAAGATTATTTGGATAAAAGTTTTAATCCGGTTAATGCGGAACTATCATTGGGCCTGATGATGAGGGCCTGGTCGAATAACACTCTTGCCTCCTGCTGCTTACCATAATTGAGCTTTGACCAGGCAAGCATAATCACGGAATCATAATCTAAAGGATAAAGATTAACGATCTTTTCAAAGAGTTTTACTGCATTATAAAAGTCCTTCCGGTTGTAGTAGATCAGACCTAACCAATAGTTTGCAATGGTATTCTGAGGATCAATTGTTAAAATCTCGATGTATTGTTTTTTCACTTTATCCCATTCCTCAAGGGCACTAAGAGGCTTTACGCAGCCAAAACGGGCTTCAATGGCATACGGCCTTAGTGATATGGACTTTTGATAATAGTAGATCGATTCGGTATATTGTTTAGCCAGGTAGTTGAGCCATCCCAAACGAATATTAATCACATAATTATCAGGGTCATAGCCTGCCTTGAGTCTGTTGATGGCAATTATATAGTTTTTTGCATTTTCGGCTTCATAGCTTTTGCTGAAGGCTTCTACCAACGAATTCATGGATTGAGGAAAGGCTGAGATGCTGATTAAAAGCAAGACAATGGCTAAAATGTTTCTCCTTAAAGTTTCCATATTATTCCTCCTGAAAAAGATTGTTGATTGTAGCTATTATTCGTAGGCTCAATTTGTTTTGTGTCATAGGTATAATTGCCTATTATGGTCAATTTTGTACCGACATACCAGAAAAGGGATAATCCGGTTCTGAATGTGGTTGGATCGACCGAATTATAAACGTAAAAGGCATTCAGATCACTGTAATTTTTTAAGTTTCCAAATGTTATGTTTCCTTCTGTCCACAGTGTTTTATAGAGGTGAGCACCTGCATTCTGGGAAAATATGAACCTGTTATTCACCTTGTCGATCATTCTGTAAAGGGAACTCTTAAAATAAATACCCGTTTTCCCTGGTAAAGTGACGCCGCCCCAAACCCCGAACTGATCATTATTACCATAATCATCCTTAAGTACAGAACCGTTTGCACCAAGTGTAAACCGGTTTATTTTTGTTGAAAGTGCAGCCAGGAAAAGATTCCCGGGATCATATGTTCCATTTTCGCTGGTATGGAGATGATGATAGGCTATATTGAGTAAAATATGTGAAGTTACCGAACAGTTCAGTAATGCGAAGTATTCGGGTTGATGATAGCTCGAGGAATCAATTTTTTGCTCATAATCAGCAACATACTGGTAAAGAGTCAGCCGGTAACCCAATTGTGTGCCAATTCCCATCCGGATATAGGTTGGATTCGAACGCGTATGGCTGTTATTGGTTTTATAATTGTATTCAAGATCAATCATTGAGACGGGCTTAAATGGTTTAATGCCCAGATTCTTTTGAAGTTCTGCGGGAAGCTTGTCTGCATAAAACCGGGCATAGGGTTCATTCCCGGTATTTAATCCGCAATAGTAGAGATAGGCTCGAGATTCTGCATCAAACTCATCATAGGTAAGCGCTTTTTCGTATTGCATTTCGGCAGCCATATAATCCCCCTTTTCAAAATATGCAAATCCGATTCTTTGTCTAAGTTTCTTGTAATCAATACTGTTTGCTATAGCGTTTTTCCCGGTTTTGATCAAATTATCCCAATCGCCTTTCAGAAAATACTGATTGGAAAGACTGTCCGCCAGAAGCGAACTTACAGGTTCCTGAGCTTCGGCAGTAATTGAAATAAAAAGCAGGAGCGCAATTATGAATTTAGCCATTTAGCCTGAATTTTAGTTTTATGTGATTCATATTCAAATTCCAAGATACCATTCATATTTAAGGTGATGATACTGTTGCTTTCAATCGTTGTTTTCCTAAAAACTGTCATCCGGATATCGGATTTCAGGATAACTGTATCTGCGCTGTTATTGCCGGAATTGTCTGTTTCAATAGTATTCCAGACCCGGATAAAGTTCGTAAACGGGGCAATAAAATCGTGGACCACGATAGCCGCTTTTTTATTCCGGATGACATTCAAGGGCATTGCCGTTCTCAGTTTTTCACCCTCCGGTACACCAAGAAACACCTTGTAAGCAGAAAGATAGAAATAGTAAAGTAACGACTTATGATTGCCGTAAAACGCAGTGAAATAAAACATTGAGCCATCATTAATATAATAGGCACTCGATTCGGTCTCTTTGCAATAAAGGTATTTGTTGTTGTAATCGTCAGTATATGCTTCCCATTGTTCGGTCTTTAGGTGCCCGATTTCATTAAGATAAGTATACTTTAAGAGGGTATTTGGAATTATTTCGAAAGCTTTTTTTATTAATGAATTAGTCTTTATTCCGGAAACCAGGGCCCCTTCCACAGGCCTGCAAAACTGGTGCAGCTGAAGTCCTGATTCCTCCTTCTCGTTATAATATGCAATAGGATAATCAATTGTTCTGGAACCCATCAAAGGTAATGTCTGGACCTGGAAATGCAAATGGGGTTCAGGAGACCTGCCTGAATTACCACAATGAGCCAGTAAATCTCCCTGCTTTACAAAATCACCTTTTGCAACTTTAAACGTACCTTTTTTTAAATGTGATAGTTGCGTGTAAAGTCCCGGTAAGTGGCGGAGGATGATTGAGTTTCCCCAATTATTAGTTGTATTTACCTGCCCAATTTCGTTATCGTCAATATTATCAATTAAATACTCCACAGTGCCATCTGCCGGGGCCACGACTGGTTTATTGTAGCAGTGGTAATGTTCACATTGTGAGCCATTCGAATTGTATGTTTTTGATTCGTCATCAAACAGCATGAAGTCGTAAGCTTTTCCCCAATCTCCCTTGTGGGTATGCTGGCCATCATGCCCCTGTGTGACAGTCCATTCCCCCCAGAAGGGGAGGTGAAACGGGAAATAGAGGAAATTGGAACGTCTCGCCTCGTTATTGGTGAATGTATAAAGGTTTATTTCGGGTGAATAATATTGAATTGGAGTTAATATCAGTTTGGACGGTTTTTTTCGTAACAGGAGGAAATAGTCAAAAAGAATTACGACGATTGAAAACGGAAGGGAAAAAACCGGTAAGTTAATAAACCCCAAAAGTTTACTCAGGAATAACAGGATCAGTGATGTAACGGGGACCAGGATAATGGTCCAGAGGTAAGAATAGGCGGATGGTATGACGAAGAAACCCCCAATTGCTATTGCCACCATGATGTAATTTGCCCCGATATTATAGTAGGTGATACTGGCTGCTGCTGATCCCGATACCCTGGCAAAAAGGTAAGCAGTAAGGAATCCGATTAATGTTAATGAAAATGTTATTCTTGAGCAAATTAGCAAAGCAATGGCTATGATTGCGCCGGAAATCAGGTTGTCCTGAAAAAAAATTGAGCTTATCGACCTCAGATAGATTCCCACTATATCATTTACCGGCAGAGTATCCAGTGAATGGATGACATTGAGTAAGGAATTTCCACCTATGGCATAAACATTGTTCATCCAGTAGATACTTTGTTGCGTCAATCCGAGATTTTCAAATTGGGATGAGGGCAGGAGAATCAGCCAGAAGGTTATGACAAAAGGGATGCTTAAAAAAGGTAACCCATGTTTATAAAGACTGCCTCCGATTGTCACCGATAACAGGAGTGAGACCAGAGAAGCGATCAATAATAAACAGAAGTATACGAGGCTGGGAGCAAAGAATGTTCCCATTCCTATCCCTGTTAACAAGGCATTGAAACTATACAGACCGGCTTTCAGCGTCATTTTATCCAGTCCCATGGAGTTGGCAATTAAAACGGTGGCCAAAACAGCCAGTAATCCGCTCAATCCTGCATAGAAGTTGAAGAAAGTGATTAGCAGGATGGACCCGGCCAACAGCTTATTATTGAAAAAGAAAATAATAGAATAGCTATTCATTGTTGCCGGCAACACAATATCCCTGAACGTATGTAAGTATTTTTGAACTGGCATAGCGGAAACTGTTAATGAAAGATCATTTCGGAAATATCTAACTATTTGTTTATGATTTTTATGGCTTGTAAGTTGGTTTATCTTATTATTTTAATTGCGTATATTTCAAATGGTCCGGGACCTGCTCTGCAGCCTGCAGATATTCGAGCGTTTCCGCGTTCCGAACCAGGTAGGCGTTGTTGTCGCTGCCGATAAATGCAATATTCGGTCTTAGTGTAATAAACTGCATCCATTGGGTCATATTGTATGCCCCTACTTTATGAACGACCAAATGATCCCCTTTTTCAATTAATGGCAGTGTTATGCTTTCCCTGATTATGTCAATATTCATACATAGCGGACCATAAAGTGCCATTTCTTCAGTGTGTTGTCCATGTACCTGAGCGGGACTTACCTTGTGTTCGTACCAAAAAGAGGTGAATAATGAATTTACACCAAAATCGACAATCGTTGCTCTTCTCCCGTCGGGAAGTCTTTTGGTGGCGATCACGGTTCCCAACAGAAATCCTGCATCATCGATCATTGCCCGGCCCGATTCAAGGATCAGCAATGGCAAATCATCCTGGTTGAAGCCGAATCCAAGAATAACCGCGGTAATTGCATCCGCAAACTGGTCGATAGAGGGAACAGTATCTGATCCAGGCAGGTAGGATCCCTTGAGTGTATTCGTTGATGGAAATCCACCTCCCATATCAAGGTAATGGATGGTCCTGCCAAACTTTTCTTTAATACTCCAGCCCAATTCACACATAACTGTTGCCGCTGTTGCAAAAGCCGAAGGTGATAACACGAACGTTCCGATATGACAATGTAATCCAACCAGATCAAGATTTCCTGAATTGAGAACCCGGGTAATGGCATTCCAGGCCTCTCCGTTTTCGAAGTTAAAACCAAAGCGATCCCATTTGGGGTATATTCCGGTGTCCATATTTACACGGATAGCTACACGCGGTTTGAGGTTATTTTCTTCGCTTAGCCGGATCAAAGAAAATAGTTCGTCAAAATGGTCTATGTGAATCAAAGAATTTTTTTGAGCGGCAGTAATCAGTTGCTGATCAGTTTTATAAGGGCCGTTAAAAATGATTTTATCGCCGGGCACCCCATTTTTAATGGCCATCTCATATTCAAATCCCGAAACAACTTCAGCCCATGCCCCTTCCTGGTGAAATGTCTGGCAGACCGCTGTCAGATAGCTGGTTTTATAAGGCCAGGCAAACTGAACCTTTGGATACCGGGTTTTAAAGATCCTTGAAGCATTTTGATAGTTTCGTCTGATCTGTCTTTCAGATATCACAAACATGGGTGATCCATACTGATTTATAAGGCTCTTCACCGATATCCCTTCGATGTATGTAACCGGGTCAGATTCCCTGTGTGTGCCGAATTTATTAGGAAGTCCAATATTCATCCTTTGAATAATCGGTCTTTCATATCTTAATTTTTCCATATCCTTTAATTTTTGTGAACACGAATCCTGCCTGCAGGATTAAATTTCATCGATTATAATTCACCTGATCCAGAAATTTTCTGGAATTCCCGAATATCAGTTATCAGATCCCAGGCATAACGGATAAAGATTTTCCCTACTTCGTAATCCTTAAAGGGAGCTACTTTTTCTCCAAGTGCCATTTTTACCAGCGAGGCAGGCTGATTCTGACCTGCAGCTGCAGTCAGGTAAATCCATGCCGGGAAACGGGGATTGACTTCCAGTAGGTATGATTCCCCATCTGTGGTTTGCATGATTTCAAGTTCGAATCCGCCTCTCCATCGTGTATCTCTGTTGAATTTGTGGGCGAGTTCTAAGAATGAAGGATCACTGATGGTAATGCCTGCCCAGGCTTTCCCTTTATCCGTAATGTAGAGTTTTCGCATTGGAATGGCACTGATCGTATTGCCTTCCCCGTCTCCTAGGACAGCAATGTTGATTTCAGTCCCGGTTAGAAATTTCTGAATAATAACCGGCAATCCCCATTTGGCCTGAATTTTATAGAAAGCTTCCTGAGCTTGTTCCTTGGTATTTACAATCATGGCATCATAAAACTTGCCTTTTAGAACCACCGGATATCCGAGTTTGGATACTGCCTCTGTGAGATCTTTGATATTATAAATAATCCGGTTTTCGGGCACCTTCATGCCGTGCTTTTTGCCGAATTCGAACAGATTGATTTTGTCCCGGGCTTCAAATTGATCTAAATCGGGCAAAAAAGTGCGGATTCCTACAGACTCAAGTTTGTCCCTTAATTTGATGAAATTGAAAAGCTCTGCATCAAAATTAGGGATGATTATATCGATATGTTCCTGATTATGAATGCGCATCAGCCGGTCCAGAAGTATACCTGTTCCTGAGGAGGGGTAGGGGATCCGGTAGGTTTTGTCTACTAAATCATGCATATACAAGCCTGGCTCAAGAGCTTCATACGAGAGGCCAATAATTCGTACCTCAAAATCGGGACATTCACGGATTGCACGGATAACTGCAACCCCTGGCCCGGGGCTGTCGATCGCATTCAAGGCCGTAACACCAATGACAATCTTCATTTTCTCAGCGTTTACTGTTCTTGTTGAGTGTTGTTCCATCCTACTATTCCAAAATGGTATAATTCTTTAGCAAAGACAGATAGTCATCCAGATCTTTTGCAAACCGGTCACGCTCAACATCATATTTTGAACAGATCACCTCAATGATCACCGTGAGCGGTTTTTCGTTTCTGAGCAATTCAAGGATCTCATTGCCAATTGTATTTGTTGAAAATGAATCACCGGTTCCGGGATTAAACAGGAATCCTTCCTCGCTGGTTGCAATATTCTTCTTAATTCTCATTCCTCAAATTTTAATATATGCTAAATTATGAATGTTCTGTCAATAAAAGCCTGAAAATTCTCGCGGTATTGTTCTCCCACGGGTATGTAAACATTGCGATCGAATACGATTCGGTTTCGTTCAATCACTTTAACCCTATCGAGATTGACAATAAAGGATCGGTGTACTCTCATAAATTTTTCCTTTGGTAATTGTTCTTCAATGGTTTTCAGCCGGATAAGTGAGGTAATCGGCTCGTCATTAATCAGATGGATCTGGATATATTCATTGGAACTTTCGATGTATCTGATTTCTGACAAGAGGATCCGGACCAGTTTGTATTCGGATTTCACAAAAATCGAATCCTTTGTTGTGTGAACAGACTCTTCCGGCTTATGACTTAATTCGAACCAGGTCCTGGCCTTATTGGCCGATTTAAGAAAAATCGAATAACTGATTGGTTTGAGAATGTAGTCAATCGCATCGACCTCAAAGCCCTGAATTGCATATTCACTGTAAGCTGTTGTAAAAATGATTTGAGGCTTATGGGAGAGGGACTTTACAAAATCCATTCCATTCAGATCCGGCATGTTAATATCGACGAACATGAGATCAATCTCATTATTTTCAAGGTATTGCATGGCTTCAAAACCATTCTCGCAAAGCGCTTCACATTCAAGAAACGGCGTTTTCCCAATATATGCACTAATCTGCTTAAGTGCAAGAGGTTCATCATCAATGGCTAAGCATTTTATTTTCATAGATTGGAATTGTTAATTGGACTTCAAATTCTTTCTCATCCTCACGAATATTGAGTAGGTAGTCTTTTCCAAAGAGTAAATCCAGACTTTTTTTAATGTTTGTAAGGCCAATACCTGAATAGTTTTTATCCGTACTTTCCCTGGTGAAGTGTTTACTGTTTTTAATCATGCAGTTCAGGCGATTGTCTGTCAGTTCCAGTTTGAACGTAACAAATGATTCGGATTGAAAGCTTATTCCATGTTTAAATGAATTCTCCAGGAACGAAATAAATAACATCGGAGGGATTTGAATATCAGGTATGCTCTCCGGGATCACCAAACTGACAGCCACTTTTTTGGGGAATCGCAATTGCATTAAAGTGATGTAGCTATCTATAAAATTGATCTCCTTTTTTAAAGTGGTTTGACCCTGGGCCGTATCATAAAGGAGGTACCGCATCATTGTTGACAATTCAATAATCGTGTTTTTGGCATCCTCCGCATTTATGTCAATCAAGGCATGGATGTTATTCAGGGTATTCATAAAGAAATGGGGACTTACCTGATGCCTTAAAAAGGCAAGTTCATTCTTCAGCTGTTCCTTTTCGAGATCCATATGCCTGTTTTCCTCCCGAATCCACTGAGCAATCATCTTAATTGAGGTTCCGGCTCCGATAACCAGGATTGAAATAAGCAGCTGGTCCGCGATTATCATAAAGATTGATTCCTGTGCAGGCACTGTAACAGGCTTGTATCCGATGGGGGCGGGCATTCCGCTGCCCAGTTCCATCGGGGGCATTCCCGGACCAAGATCCATTGGTGGCATTGTCACAGGCTGGGCGGGGGTCAGGATCAGTCCGAATAAAACAGTGATTCCTGTTAAAGCAAGCGCAACCAGTAAGGCAGTCCCAATATATAGCCTGTATTTTTTCTTAAACAAAAAGAGAGGCACCAGAACGAAGAAATTGATGCTGAAGATGATTAAGTAAGAAGATATCCTGATCCATTCTTCAAACACCTTTGTCCAGTCGACTGAATTATTCAATCGATGGTTAAAAAATGGAATGGAGAAAATGGCCATCCAGCTTACAAAAAACACGATTAATTCGATGATTCTTATATTCAGGGTTTTACTGCCAATATATTTCATTCGGATAAGTTTGTAACAAAGATATCTATTTTGGTAATCGGGAATTCACCAAATTTACCTGAAATGTTTTGTTTCCCAGTATGTTATTTGCCATGATTCTGCATTTAACGAATTATTAATGATACCAGCTTTCCCTGTCCTCTCCCTCAAAGTGGGCATTGGCGGATCTCGTAGGAATACGATACTCTAACATCAGCTCATGGGAGCCATTTGGGTATATTCCTCTGATAAAACTCTGGTCGTACGAATATCCGACTTTGAGATTGGAAGAGAGATTAATCCCAAACAACAATGTCAATTGCGAAGAGGTTCGATAGGTTAATCCGATGTCGAAAATTTCTCTCGGACCACTTTGGAGCAGGGTAGGGCGTTTAAAGCGGAAACTTACATTTCCTTCAACAACAGTCATATTGTACCTGTTGATTACCTGCATTCCGGCATGGAAGTTAAATAAGTCGGCGTTCGTATTTTTATAAATAACAGACCCGTACCGGTGGTTGGTATTCAGAAATAAATGGTCTGATTTATTCACTGAAAGGATGTGGGTGGAAGAAATGCTGACAATTAAATAAGTCGATTGAAACTCAAAGCCAACATTGGCATCAGGCTTGGTAATCTGTTCCTTACTATACGATATTGAAGGGTCGGCAGTTGTCTCAGCTTCATAGAGCGAGCCGTTGGTCAGACGACTAAACACACCGGCTGAGAGCCCCATTGAAAACCACCAGTCGCGGTCATTTGAGATCCGGTAGGCGTAGGTTAGCATCGGATTGTAAGCCTGGGTCGCCCCCGTTTTCTCACCTACGAGAGAAATGCCCAAAGCGGAATGCATATCATTGACATACTGTGAAGCCTGCATATTAAAAACTTTTGGGGCCCCATCAATTCCGATCCATTGTTGCCTGACATTGGAGAAAAGATAGAAATATTCGGTTTTGGCGATTGATGCCGGATTGTAATTTGCCCGGTTATACCAGTGAGTTGCCATACTGATGTCGGCCTGGGCCTGAATTTCCTTCGCCGGCAATAAACTCAGAATTAACAGTAATGCTGCAAGATATGGTTTCATTTCACTAAAGTGATGTACCCCTTTCGGGTTTGTAATTTATCATTCTTGTTTTTATATTCAACGATATAAAAATAGGTATCAGGGTCAACCACATGTCCGTGCCAGGTGCCATTCCATCCCGTGTTCCCCGTGTACAGTATTGTTCCATACCTGTCAAATATCTGCAAATCCATTTGTGGTAAAAAAACGTCATTGATCCCGTCTCCGTTCGGGGAAAAGACGTTGGGAATAAAAGGAACCACGTCAATGGTCTTTGAACTGGTATTGGTACAGCCATATTGGGTGGTCGCAACGAGTGTGATCGTATATTCCAGAATGGCATTTGATAGGGTATAGGTGTGCTGGACCGATGAGCCGGTTTGGGTTGAACCGTCACCGAAATCCCAGAGGTAGGTTACGTCGTTTAGACCCGCTGAACTACACGAAATCTGGTTATGCCGGCTGTTCAGGGTGGAGGCAGAAAGGTCGAAATCCGAATTGGGCAGCTGGTATTCCGTGACATTAAATTTTATTGATTTCATACATCCGCGTTTATTCGAGCCGGTGACAAGATATTCTCCGGGCGTTTTAACCGTAATAGAGCTTGTGGTATCCCGGGTGCTCCAGAGATACTTCGCACCACCGGTGACCTTAAGAATTGAACTGTCTCCGACGCAAAAAGTCGTATCGCTTCCGGATAGGAATTCCCAATCCGGTTCCAGGCTAACGGTTCTGAAAATGGTGTCGGAGACGCAGCCGGTACTGGAGTGCCCCAACATCCAGAATTTTCCTCCCGGAGCACTTACTTCAATTGAATTTGAAACGGAACCGTTGCTCCAGTCATATTTGTAGGCCCCATAAGCTTTCAATACTGTACTTAGCCCCGGGCAATAGGTGGAATCTCCGCTTATTCCCACCAATGGGGGAGAAAAAGACTCGATTTGTGTGGTAAGAGTATCCACGCATGAAGAGGGGGGATTGCTCAGCGCCAGACGAACCTCGTGCATGCCGGAAGTGGCGAAAGTATACTGCGGGTTCACCTCAGTTGATATATTTCCGTCTCCGAAATTCCAGTTATACAGCAAATTGCCATGAGTTGTGGTTGAGAGGTTGGTAAACTGAACCTTATTGGAACGGCAATCAAGCATATAGGAGCTGAAGTCTGTTTTTATCACATACTTTACGATGGTTGAGTGGAGTGATACGGTACACCCTGTTGCGGACGTCATGGTGCAGGAATAAACCGCTCCTTCGGTAGGGTCAGGCAGGGAGAGTGTTTGGGCGGCAGAAACCACCTTTCCGCTGCTATCGGTCCAGCTGTAAGTTTCAAAACCCTCCGGAGCAGTCAGGATCGCATTGGAATCGCCCGCACAATATTTCACGGTGATATACAAAGGGTGACATTCTGCCACAAAATAGGCATAGCCGTAATGATATCTTCCGGTACAATCTGCGGACATAAATTCCACGGTAATTGTCTGCCCGATATATTTCAAAAGATTGGCCCCTACAGTTGTCCAGTCTCTCCATTTAACGGGGTTGTTTGTGCCGGGAGATCCTGCGGAGGCTGCCGGTGTGTAGGTTTGAAATCCCTTTACATTACTGCTTGAGGAGTAAACATCATAATTGGCACAGTCGGGTATGGTGTCCCCCTTTTGATTGAAAAGTGTAACCTTAAATCGGGGTTCCATTTTTGCTGTGTGGTCGCTCGCATACTGTAAAACCAGTGCAAATTTCATGATTAACAGCGCGTTCGTCGAATCGATGGTCATGGTGTACCTTAAGCTTTGTTCCCAGCACCGGGGATTTGAATCTGAACTGATGATTTCATCACCAAGACGGGCGGAATAACGGTAGCCGGACGGGACCTTTCTCAGCGCATTTCCGGTATTGGCATCATAGGCTGTGGTATCGGTGATAATGGTTTGTCTTCTGTTTATAATACCCGCTACTTTCGACGTGTTTATAGTAGGAACTTCAGTACTGTAAAGCCAGGTGTAGCCAACCCAGTTTGTAAAATTCCCGAGTTCAAAATTCAGGTTCTTGCAATAAGATTCCTGTGCGAACAAGGGCCTCCATGCGAAAACAAACAACAACATGCAGAACCGCAGATATTTGGCTTCTTTCATCGTATGGCTGGTCTAAAAAGCATCCCGGGATTTGTAAACCTGGTACTCCAGTAATGCTTTTGATTTTAGTTGACGAATGTAAATATGCCTTCGGCTCAGCGCAAGCGAAATCAGTGAAACAGCTTATTTACTCAGTGGAAAGGAGTTCTCTGCCTCCATAAATTATTCAAATCCGGATTCAGTGACAAAGAATGAAAAGATTTACCAGCAGATGCGGTGTCCAACCGTCCATTCAATAAAATCGGATTCATAAAAATTGTAGGCCCGCAAATTTATGCCGATAAAAGTATCCTTGAGGAAATGGTACTTGATGCCAATACGCTGGTAAAACATCGGCGTCATATTTGCTGCTTTCATACGGTATAGATAAAATCCCGGCTGAACCACTACTGATAATTTGTCAATAACCAGTTCGTAGGAGGGATAAATACTTAATGCCAGATGTCGGTTAAACGGAAGGTCTGCGGCATCCAGACTGCCTCCCTCGACAACAATCTGGGAGTTTTGGGAACCATTAAACTCCATGGTCATCCCCAGACCTATTTTTGATTTATAACTAATTTGCCGGTTAATTGTGTTGCTGATCCCATATACCGCGTAATTAACCCCTTTCATGCTGATTGCCTGATTAACTCCGGTTCCCTGATAGAGAACGTTTCGTGCTCCTCCGTACCCCGATAAAATCCACTCATAAAAGCTTGTGAATTTGGGTTTTGGCTGCGTGTGAAAATGGGTTTGACCGTCATCGAGGGTGCAGGATAAACTAATTTTGGTTGCTTCGGTATTTAAACCCTTATTGGGCATTTTAAGCGCACCGTTTGAAAAGTGGGTAAATCCATAGCCAATACCTAAGGCAAGTCTTTTGCTTAACAGATATTTCAAACTTACACCCGCATCGATATATACCGTTTTATCTGCACTAATGGCTATATTATTCGGATTATTTACCGGATTATATGAATTCCAGTTAAAGGTAAACCCCAGTCCCAATTCATAATTGAGACACCAGCGATCGTGTCGTACAAATGGGGCATTAAAGAATCCGTAAAGAGCAATCGGATTCCCCAGCTTTTTGGTGTTAGTGAAAAATGCGGAATATATTCCCAGTCCAAAGCTGGGATAAAGGTAAATCTGCTGCCACAATTGGTCTCCCGTTGTTTGTTTGGCTAACCGCAACGAATAACCGGTGTAATTGGCATTTCCGTCGGGATCAGTATTTTGAGCCCTTATAAAAGCATTGGTTGGAAGGACATTTCCGACATCCATGCGAAATTCAGTTGTTAGGTGGCTTTTAAAAACCAGCGAATCCTTTGGTGCTGACTGTGCCTTTATCAAATCAGTGAAGGTCAATTCCAGCAGGATCAGTGTCAGAAAAAGAGATTTTAACATTTAGAAACCTGAATAATCAATTTGAAGGCCAAAGAAAAGGTTTTTATTTTCATTTGAAGAACTAAATGATCTTAAAGTTAAATTTCTGTCCGGAGGAAAGGTTCTGAAGGAACCGGTATAATTTAAAGTCCTGAATGTTTATTTCTAATTCAGTGTCATGCGTGAAAATGGTTGTTAGGAATAAAAGATTTTTCGCTGCACCTTGTTTCACTCAGAATCTCTTATTCCTTCCAGTAATACATTGTTTGTAAATATCAGATAATCAATATGAAGGAGTATTCATTCACCCGGTGAGGCAGGACATTGTCAATGAATAATTAGGTGGTATGAATCAAAGAATCTTTATGCCGTTCAAAAAGATGTGGTAACCATTGCTGATGATATTTGAATTTGTCAGATTCGCGTTTGTGAATGAAGTTAAATAAGAATCACCTGTCAAGGACCAGGAACTTGTTGCATCCAGGGTTGCTGCTGCCATTTTTGCAATCTTACCCGTATTGATTCTTCCGGTATAACTGGAACTGTTTGAAAGGTTGAGGGTTGCTTTGCTGTTTGAATCTATATAAATAATTCCGCTTAAAATCTGGTTGCTGCAAACCAGATGGGTATTACCGCCTTGTGTCGCCGAGGAGCCGCCCCAACTGCCAAGAATTGAACGGACCAGAGTGTCGCAACTGTTGGCTAAAGTGACATTGCTGAGATAAACATAGGCAGTATCGTTTGTGTTATAGAATAATCCTCCTCTGGAACCGGTGTAAGTAAGCGATCCGCCCGATATGGTCACCTTTCCCACAGTCCCTGACGCATCACCTGAACTGCTTTGATAAATCATGATGCCCCACTTGTCATAAGCAGTGGTTGTAGTACAATTTGTCAGGGTTGCATTGTTGGAGCCTTCAATGACCACAGCTTCAGCTCCGTTTGCCAATAAAACGGCTCCGGTAACATTAATTGTGCCGGTCGAATAGACATCAGCTGAATTCTTTCCACCCGAAGTATAGGCACCACCGGTTATTGTGATCTTGCCTCCACCCCTGTCGGTTGCTATAACACTGGAACTGGCACCGGTTGTGGTGGCAATCACATCGGTGGCAGTGAGTGTTCCGCCCCCCGCTGCATAAACACCATGCCCCCCGTCTCCGGTGCACCTAATATAATCATTTGACAGGATGACGGATGCTGTACCATACGAAAACACCCCGTTGCCCGATAATCCGGTAGTGACAATTGAGTCATTAGCCAAGGTGACTGTGCTGCCGGAATTGGCCAAAACTGCAGCATTCAGCCCGTAAAAACTGCTGTTATCAGTTGAAGAGGTATTGCCACTCGACCAGATTTTTGAATCGGACAGGGTAAATATCCCGGAATTAGTAACATAAACTGCCGAAGAATCCCCTACCGTGGAATAATAGGTTTGTCCGGTTTTAGTGACTGAAATTCCGCTTTGCCTGAACCAGGTCGCCACCACTGAACCCGAAGAGGTTACTGTAAAACTGCCCGAAGAGGAAACTGAAATGGAATTTACGACTACCGTAATTTTTCCTGAGGTGGCTCCCGCCGGTACTGTTACCGTTAATTGGGATGTACTGGCTGTCAGTACAGGAGTTGCGACACCGTTAAAACTGACCGTATTACCGGCAGCAATTATGCTGTAATTTGTTCCTGTTATAACTACATCAGTTCCCGTTGCACCACTTGTTGGAGAGAAGCTTGTTATCGTTGGGGTTGTGGTTGAAACTGAATCCTTTTTGCAGCCATTTAATGCCAATCCGAAAATAACCATCGCGGTTACCCATCCTAAAACTGTCTTTTGCATGGTTTTTTAATTTACGTGTGATTGAATGCCAGTTTAATATTCTGTTTTTAAATCACAGTCTGAATTCGATCTGACTGGTTCTTAGGTGGCAAATCTAAATCTGACCTAAACTTGTGCAAAACAAAATCAGTAAACCGCTTTATCCGATCAGTAGAAGGTCATCCGGCTTAAATGAACGCAAAAAAGAAAAGGCAGAAGATTGCTCCACTGCCCGTTCTGAACCATCGGTAATAAAATTTAGATAAATTCTTTCATCGATGCCTGAATCAGCCCAATCGCCTCAATCATTTGTGCTTCAGTAATAATAAGCGGCGGTGTAAACCGGATGGTATGTTCATGGGTCGGTTTGGCCAAAATCCCGTGTTCCTTCATTAACAGGCACAGATCCCAGGCTTTTTTCCCTTCAATCGGATTGATTTGGATCGCGTTTAATAGCCCTTTCCCACGTACTTCGGCAATGAGCGGTGATTTAAAAGCTTTCATTTTGTCCCTGAATATCTTCCCGATCCGGGTCGCATTTTCTGCAAGCTTTTCGTCCATGAGCACTTCCATCGCAGCAACAGCTACCTTTGCGGCAATCGGATTGCCACCATAAGTCGACCCATGTTCGCCCGGCTTAATGGTCAGCATGATTTCGTCATCAGCAAGTACACAGGAAACTGGAAGCATTCCTCCCGAAATGGCTTTCCCAAGCACCAGAATATCGGGCCGCACCTCCTCATGATCGCAGGCAAGCATTTTTCCTGTACGGCAAAGTCCGGTCTGAACCTCATCGGCTACAAAAAGGACATTGAATTTTTTGCACAGTTCTGCCGCTTTTTTCAGATAGCCATCCTTTGGGACATAAACGCCTGCTTCGGCCTGTATCGGTTCGACCAAAAAACCGGCTGTGTAGGGATGGTGCAATTCCCTTTCAAGAGCCTCGATGTTGTTGTAAGGGATATTTATAAATCCCGGTGTAAACGGTCCATAATCACTATAGGAATCCGGATCGGATGACATCGAAACAATGGTGATGGTCCTTCCATGAAAATTTCCGTCACATACCACGATGCGTGCTTCATTTTGGGGAATTCCCTTCACTTTATACCCCCATTTGCGGGTCAGTTTAAGTGCTGTTTCATCCGCCTCGGCACCCGAGTTCATCGGCAGCATTTTGTCGTATCCGAATTGACGTGTCATCAGCTCTTCCCATTCACCGAGTGCATTATTGTAGAAAGCTCTTGAGGTTAGCGCCAGTTTGCCGGCCTGATCTGTAAGCGCCTTTACCAGCTTTGGATGGCAATGTCCTTGATTGACAGCAGAATAAGCTGCCAAAAAATCAAAATAACGGCGTCCTTCAACATCCCAGACAAAGATCCCTTCACCTCTTTCCAAAACGACAGGCAGCGGATGATAATTATGTGCGCCATAGCGGCTCTCCTTTTCGATGTAATCTCTGGTCTCCATTTTTTCAGTATTTAAATTCATTATTCGTTAAATTTGCTTGGATGGTGCCAAACTATACTTTTTAGAGCAACCCAACAATGATATTTTACCGTGTTTGGAAGTTGTTTCAGAAACGAACCGAAAATTTCAGATTTAACCTACGGCCGGTGAGATAATTTGGAACTGCATACATTTGGTTATGGATGTCTGATATCCAGTAATACGAAACGGTATTGTTGATATCAAAAAGATTAAATATTTCGAAACCGATCCAGGCATCTTTGACGCCATATCTTTTCACATCCGGGATAGCTCTTTTATCTCGTTTAATCAGTGTTTTAGAAAATCCAATATCAACTCTTTGGTAGGGAGGCATCCTGAATGTATCCATATACCGGGCTCCGTTTGGAGGGCCAAAAGGCAGGCCACTTCCGTAGAACAGAGTCATACTCATTTTAATGGTTTGGTAACCGGGAAAATAATCCTGTATGAACAGGCTGAAATTGAGCCGTTGGTCAGTTGGTCGCGGAATATATCCCGGATATATTTTTTCAGTACCACCACCAGCTTTGGGTCGTAAGTAATAATCCCCAATGATATTTTCGGCGGTTTTCATCAAAGAGAGGCTTGCCCACGACTGGGCCCCTGATGCAAGTTCTCCATTGATTTTACAATCGATTCCTGCGGCATATCCGACAGATTGCTGATCAGGTAAATACTGAATGTTTAAGTTGTCCGGTTGATAGGGTATCAAATGGCTAAGTGCTTTGTACCAAAGCTCAGCTGTGAACTTAATAGGTCGTTCGTAGGTTGTGATTGTTTTATCGTATCCCAAAAGATAATGAATTGCTCTTTGCGCCTTAACTCCAGGAACCAGTTGTGCTTCAGAATTTAGCAATTCCTTGAAAAATGGCATCTGATCGTATATGCCCCATGCAGCCCTGTAGGTTTGATTCCTGTCAGAACCGGTCTTCCAGCTTGCAGATATTCTCGGACTTATTATCGTTTGATGATTATAGTCCCAATGCTGAAATCGAATGCCACCTGTAACAGAGAGAATACCATTTCCCATGTTTTCAGTCCCGTTATCCTGAATGAATCCGGAAAAACGATTTGAAGTTATCTTATTGTTGCCCGTGATGCTGCGATATAACGTTAAAGCATTGTTTTGATAAGGAAGTGAATACCCGGCAGAATCACGCAACTCCCAGTCATTTTCATGAGCCGACATCATCTCATGCTGAAACTTCAGTTCCCATTGAAACTGCTGATGATTTGCTGAAAATGTTCCCCGGTGTTCAACTCCGGAGACGTAAGCAGTGAGCCGGTCGCGCGCATGATTCAGGTCTGTACCGGTTCCGGTGACAGTCGTACTGTCTGCGTTTGTTTGTGATCCGGACTGTTGACTGATATCATTAAGATAGTATTCACCCAGGATATCGTAGGATACTTTTTCAATGGAAGAGAATGAGCTGGCCTGGAATTTCAGGGATAAATGGTGATTTGGAGTATACTCTGAAGCTATGGCACCCAAATAATTTTCGAAACGGTCTTTTTCTCTTCCGTTATAATAGACCATGAACTGGTAAGGATTGGTCAGGGTACCAAATTTTGTCAGCTGGGTTTTGGGGATGAACTGATAAGTATTTGAAGCATAATTTCCCAGGAAACTTAAGGATAAACGCGCGTTAAACCGGTAATTCAGATAGGTTTGTAAATCGGTAAACGAAGGGTTATATTCCCCTTTTTTATCGAGTGTTCCCAGCAAATAGGCGGTATTTTTATAACGGATTCCGGACAGATGAGTAAATTTTCTGTTCGTACTTATCCCTTCAAAATGGGCAGAAGCACCCAATGCGCCAATTTCTGCCGATGCGGCAGTTCGTTTCGGTTTACGGTAGGTTATGTCGAGCACCGACGACATCTTGTCACCATACGAAGCATCAAATCCACCCGCCGAGAAACCGATTGAACCAACCATCTCACTGTTGATGAAGCTTAACCCCTCCTGTTCGCCCGTTTTCACCAGGAAAGGACGAATAATTTCGACACCATTGACATAAACCAGATTTTCATCGAAATTACCCCCCCTTACCGAGTATTGCGAACTTAACTCATTATTGTTGCTAACTCCCGGCAAAGTTTTAAGGATGGTCTCTACTCCTCCGGCCAGTGCCGGTAACCTTTCCGTTACTTTGGGCCGGATATTTTGCAGATTGTGGTTTTCCCTCTTTTGTTCGATGGTAATTTCCTGAATGTTTTTTAATTCAGTTTCCATGACTTGTAGAATAGGCTGTTGAATATCAAGCAATAAGATGTCCCGCTCTTTATTTAAGTAACCTACAGCCGTGAAAACCAGAATAACCGATTTCCCGGCAACGGGAGGCAGGATGAAATTTCCTTGGCTGTCGGATACAGTACCCAGCGGAGTACCTTTGATCCGGATGTGGATCATTTCAAGCGGATGCATCTCCTGATCAACTACTTTTCCCGTTATTGATCTGCTCATATTCTGTCCCCAAAGGGAAGTCATTGAGCAACACAGGAGGAAAAACAAGGAGTATATAAATTTAGGCATTTACCTTCCGGCTATTTGTTGGATACATCCGGAAGTAAAAATAGCTATTTTCCTCTTGGTTGAAACTCCATTTTAATTACTTTTCGGGATGAACTGATTTTTGGATAAACTTGTATCCTGAATTTCGTTACTTTCGCAATTCCATGACGTTAATATGACCTTATGGCGCAGAGACATCGCCCGCTTACTTCAGTTTTGGTAAAACCTTCAGGTCCGGATTGTAATCTTGACTGTACCTATTGCTTTTATCTCAGGAAGGATATCCTATTTCCTGAAACTAAAACTCATCCGATGAGTGGGGCAATCCAGGAAGAGATGATCAGGCAACTCATGCAACAGTCGGGCGACGCAGTTTCGATCAGCTGGCAGGGGGGTGAACCGGCGCTGATGGGACTCGATTTTTATAAACGTGCCGTGGAATTGGAGATGAAATATGGTCATGGACAATTTGTCGGCAATGGATTTCAGACCAACGGGATTTTGCTGGATCGGGAGTGGGCCCGGTTTTTTAAAAAATATGACTGGCTTGTCGGCCTCTCTCTCGATGGCCCTGAGCATATCCACGATCGTTACCGATTGGATAAAGGACATCGGAAAACATGGCAAACCGTTGAAGATAAGGCTAAAATGTTATTGGAGGAGGGGGTTGCGGTCAATGCGATGTGCTGTATAACAGATTATTCATCTGATAAAGCCGAAGAACTTTATAATTACTATAAAAATATGGGATTGACCTGGATGCAGTTTATTCCGGTCGTTGAATCAGATCCCAATGATCAGACAAGAGTCGCCCCGTTCTCCCTGACAGCCGAAAAATATGGACAATTTCTGATCACTTTATTCGATTTGTGGCTTGCCGACTTTAAGGATGGTGAGCCTGTAACTTCAATCCGGCACTTCGAGTCGGTATTCCATAGCTATGTTGGGATGGAGGCTCCCGATTGTTCTTTTATGAAAGAGTGCGGTGCCTACGTGATCATTGAACATAACGGAAACGTTTATTCCTGTGATTTCTTTGTCGAAAACAGACATCGTCTGGGGAATATTCGACACGATAAGATTATTAATCTGCTAAACTCTAAAAAACAGACCGATTTTGGAAAGGCCAAGGCGATGCTTCCCGGTAAATGCAGAATATGTCCATGGTATTCGAAATGTTTTGGGGGATGTACCAAAGACCGTATCAAGGATCCCCGGGATAACCACAAACCCAGATTTTGTAATAGCTATCAGTTATTTTTTGAACATGCCGATGCAGCACTCAAAAATATTGCCCTAAACTGGAAACAAAAACAGACCGATTGGCAGGAACAATACCAAACAAGAGGAGTTTATAATGCTTTCGATGATTTTCTGAAAAAAAGTCGTTAATACTTTTGTTTGAGTGACTTGAGATAGCAGAATGTCCTTCAATCTGTTATTCATATTTCTTAAATTCTGCCTTTTTAGATTCTTTCCAAATATCGTCAGATTAAGTAACAAATAGGAATCATTTCTAATTTATAGTTATCCGGATACTATTAAAATAGTATATCTAACTAGTAATTGAGAGGTACAAAATTTATGAAAGACTGACATTTCCGGCTAATCTATTTTCATTTCAGTGTAAAATATTCCATTTAGCGCCCCAAAGGTATTTTGGGATGAAAAAATATTTTACGCCTATTTGTAAATTATTAAATAGTGTTTGACTAATCCTAATGTGTGTATATATTTGTAATACTCGCATTATATGAGTATTGCCATTGATTTGTTTGGACTGAAATATGTCAAAAGTGAATAATATGTACGCGTAAAAAATATATTTACGTATTTGTCAGGAAGTAAAAAAATGATATATCTTTGAATCGCCAATCGATTATTTGGGTAGCATAGAATTTTAAATGTGATACATTTTTTTACATGAAAACAATTTCAATTCTTATCTTTCTATTGATTATTCTGATCAGTTGTCAGTCCACTCTGGTCAAGGAAGAAGCTTCAGAAATCCCTCAGGTTATTTCTGTATTTCAGCAAAGTTTACTCAGTGAAATTAATCTTGCCCGTTCAAATCCTTCTGGCTATGCCGACGCGCGGCTGAAACCTTATATGCTGGATTCCACTGATAATGGAAGTTATTTGTATCTTAAGCATTTAACACCTTTGTTATCACTGACATTCAATAATGCGTTAAACATTTCTGCTTCGGCTTATGCTACCTATTTAGCCCAAAATAACCTAATGGGTCACGATCTTGACGGGACGCCTTTAAAGCGGGCTATCAATGTCGGTTTTACGGGTTCATCCATTGGAGAGAATATTGCCGCTTCGACGGGTGACTGTTATAATTCAACGGTTGATCCGGATCTGGCTGCTATTTATTTTGTCCGGTTGATGATTATTGATGCCGGGGTGGAGGATTTGGGTCACCGGTTGACGATGTTGAATCCAAATTATAAAACCATAGGAATCGGTTACTGCAGAAATCCGTTAAGCACATATATCAATTATAATGTTCAGGATTTTGGGAACAAGTAATTCTGTCCGGGGGAATTTCACTTTAGCTCCAATTGTCTCTTCCTTTTGATAAAAATCAACTAATTTCACCGATTATTTATCTTATCGTAAATCCATAACTGGTCTTATGACGAAAAAACTTTTGCTCGGAGTTGAAGCAATCGGACAAGGTGCAATAGATGGCGGTATTTCAGGTGTTTATGCCTATCCCGGTACCCCATCAACTGAGATTACAGAATATATTCAGGGAAATGAGGTTGCTGTTTCGCGAAACATACACCGGGAATGGTCAGCCAATGAAAAGACGGCTCTTGAGTCGGCTTTGGGAATGTCATATGCCGGCAAAAGAGCTATTGTTTGCATGAAGCATGTTGGCCTAAATGTCGCAGCTGATCCTTTTATGAATGCCGCCATGACCGGAATCAACGGCGGATTAATTATCGCTGTTGCCGATGACCCTTCCATGCACTCCTCTCAAAATGAGCAGGACTCCCGTTATTATGGAAAATTTGCGCTGATTCCGGTTCTTGAACCCTCCAATCAGCAGGAGGCATACGAAATGACCCGGACCGGATTTGACCTTTCAGAGAAACTGGGTACTCCTGTTTTGCTCCGGATAACCACCCGCCTGGCTCACTCACGTGCTGGGGTTATCCCTGTCCAGGTTGCGGCACCTGAAAACAAACTCAAATTGCCGGCCGATCCGCTTCAGTTCATCCTACTTCCCGCTTTTGCACGGAAAAGATACCAGACTTTGCTCGATAAACAGGTTGATTTTGAGCGGGCTTCCGAAGATTCGCCCTTCAATGGTATTATCCAGGGACCAGATCACAGTCTGGGCATTGCTTGTTGTGGAATTGCCTTGAATTACCTTCTGGAAAATTTCCCGGATGGCTCACCCTATCCGATCCTAAAAATAGCCCAATATCCATTGTCCTCTAAAATGGTGAAGAAGTTTGAAAATATGGTTGACAAATTGCTGATCATTGAAGAGGGATATCCACTTGTTGAAGAGCAGTTAAAAGGATTTTTTGATTATGGGAAACCCGTTTCCGGAAAGCTGGATGGAACACTTCCAAGATCCGGAGAGCTCAACCCTGATATTATAGCTAAAGCACTGAATCTTGAATCAAATCCTGGTAATGCAATTCCATCCTTGGTTGCTAACCGCCCACCTGCCTTGTGCAAGGGTTGCGGCCATCATGACCTTTTCCTGGCGCTGGATGAGGTGATGTCTGATTTTGGCGATGGTCATGTATTTTCAGATATCGGTTGTTATACCTTAGGGGTTCTTCCACCCTATCATTCGGGCAACACCTGTGTCGACATGGGCTCTTCGGTTACAATGGCGAAGGGGGCTGCCGATGCAGGACTCTTTCCTGCCGTTGCAGTAATCGGTGACTCAACTTTTACCCATTCGGGAATCACAGGACTTCTTGATGCTGTAAACGAAAAATCAAATATCCTGATTATGATCGGAGATAACGAATCCACATCTATGACCGGAGGTCAGGATTCAGCGGCCTTTGGCCGGATAGAATCGATTTGCCAGGGCGCTGGAGTTGGTTCTGAACATATTCATGTACTTGGAGCTTTACCTAAAAACCATGAGAAACTGGTAAGTCTGATCAGGGAGGAATTGGCCTATCCGGGGGTTTCAATCATTATTCCGAGGAGGGAGTGTGTCCAAAAAGCAGCACGAAGAATCAGCGAACGCAAAAAGGAAAGTTCGGGTTTGAACGTTCTTTGAATCCTCCCACAAGAAATTCAATGTGCTTAATACTTTAAAAATGAAGTGTGATATCGTTTTAGCAGGGGTTGGCGGACAAGGAATTTTATCAATCGCTACCGTATTGGGATTTGCCGCTCTTGAGAATAATCTCTATTTGAAACAGGCAGAGACCCATGGAATGAGTCAGCGGGGTGGTGCTGTACAATCTTACCTGCGTCTTTCAGACCAGCCTGTTTATTCAGACCTGATCCCCTTTGGTAAAGCAGATCTGATCCTTTCTGTCGAGCCAATGGAATCACTAAGGTACCTTCCATACCTTTCCCCAGATGGATATGTGGTTACCAATATCACCCCCTATATGAATATTGTTAACTATCCTGAAATGGAGACGATAATGGACGAAATAAGGAAATTACCTCACTTCATCGCCATTGATGCTGAAGCCATTGCAAAAGAAATTGGAAATGCCAGGACTTCAAATATGGTGATATTGGGTGCCGCAACCCCGTTTATAGATATCGCATTGGAGAGTATTGAGCAAGGTGTTGGTGAAATCTTCGGAAGAAAAGGGGAGAAGATGGTCGCCTTAAATCTCCGGGCTCTTCATGCTGGGAGGGACTTTGCCCTGGCAAACAGGTAATTTCAATTATGATTTAATCATATAGAGACGCACAGCTGTGCGTCTCTACATTACCATATAACTGGCCGAAAATGAAAAAATTCACCACCATTTTTATCCCTGTTTTCCTTTGGACAATGATGGGATTAGCCCAGAGCAATCCTGATCGGTACAATATTCACCTCCAGACCGGGGATCTTCTTTTTTGTGCATCCGGCTCAGGAGAGCTCTCCAAGGCCATTGACCAGGCGACACAAACGGCAAATCAGACTCATTTTGACCATGTCGGAATTGTGGAAATTGATAAGGATACCATCTGGGTAATGAATGCTGCCCCCAAAAAAGGAGTTTGCCGCGAATTTATCGGACAATTCATGACTTCTGATCATGGTCAAATCATTGCAACGGTTTACCGGTTGAGAACGGATTATCAAAAAGCCATCCCGAAAGCCATGATCAAAGCCGGAAAATTTTTGGGACAGACCTACAATTACACCTATACGCTTCATGAAAAGGGCTTTTATTGCTCTCAATTCGTTTATGAGGTTTTTGCAGATGATTCGATCTTTACGCTAAATCCGATGACCTTTAAAAATCCGGAAACCGGGAAGATTCTTCCGGGATGGATTAAACATTACCAGAAACTCGGCATTCCGGTCCCGGAAGGGGAGCTTGGTTGTAATCCGAATGGTTTGGCTTCCTCACCCAAACTTGAGATCATAGGGGTACTGAAGCTTATCAGAAAAAGTAAATAATTGACTGATAACCTTTTATATTTGCTTTCCCAGGAGATCCAGCAAAATTATTCAAGCATCCTAAACCTGTCCTCGCCATAGATTACCCTGAGTTGGTGCGGAATGATCTGTAATTTAAAATTGCAGCTAGTGCCTATCGATTCTCCGTCGGCTTCTCCTGACAATATCTGCATGGCCGTTAAACTTACCTTTTCACCAACGTGTGTCGATACCCGGTAATCCTGCACAAAACGGCCGTCATACAGCTTTCTAAAATTAGTAAGAATACCCCAAATGCTTAGATTGCGGATAACTGTAACATGGAAATGTCCGTTAAAAGGATTGGCGTCAGGTACCTGCATCATCCCTCCTCCATTAAACTTCCCAATTCCTATGCTTATGCTGAATAAATTTACTTTAACCTGCTTATGGTCTATCAGAACGATGGCTTCAGCCGGTTTGAAATTAAAATAGCTCCAAACAAAACTCTCCAAATAAACCCTTAATCCGGACAATCCTTGGTTTTTAAGCTTATTTGCCCTGAGTGCGACCATTGCATCGAATCCAAAACCTGCGATATTCACAAAATAACGGCTGAAGTTTGTTTTTTGATGCTGCCATTCAATCCACCCGACATCCTGAACTACCGTATGATTCTTTAAGATAATATCCATCGCTGAATGATAGTCATCGGGAATGCCGAAAGTCCGGATCCAGTCGTTTCCGGTTCCAACCGGAATCATCCCGATCACAATATCAGTGCATTGATTGTTTTTCCCGCTGAAAATGCCATTGACCGCTTCATTTAAGGTGCCATCACCTCCCGCAACGATAAAATGGGTTGCCCCGTTGATGGCCAATTCTTTCGACAACTCAACAGTATGTCCTTCAAATTCAGATTCATAAAGATTATAAAGCAATCCTGAATGGTCAAGAACCGATTTGATTTTATCTTTATCCCTTCTCCCTTTGCCACTTCCGGCGTTTGGATTCAGAATCACCTGCCAACTCTTGTTGGGTAAGTTCCCGCGTTGTATAATCACTAAATGAATATTTTGGCTTTAACACTGGTGATCATCCTCATTAAACACCTTATGAATCAAGGATTCTGATTTTTGTTTTTAGCGGGATGTCAGGGTAAAAATAAAAATAATCCTTCATAAATCTTCAATTATAAAATTTGTGACATTTGCACCTCCGGAATTTCAGTGGAGAAAGCTTCTGGTAATCTCCCCAAAGAATAAATCTGTCAAGGCAACCATCAGTAAGGAAATTGAATCTGTGGGTTGAGGGAGGATTGAACTGGGGATTAATCAGCGATTTTTGAGAAAAAAAATCATATACCATGTTTGTTGAAAAAATGTATCTTTGCAAAATGATTCTAAAAATGAAAAATATTCTTTGGGCCACTGTATTATTCGTGGTTCTCTCATGTGGTGATTATCAGAAAATCGTCAAAAGTACTGACTATGAGTTCAAGCTGAAAAAAGCAAAGGAATATTATGATAATAAGGAATATGGCCGGTCATCCCAGCTTTACCAGGAACTGGTTAATATATACCGGGGAACAAGCCGGGCAGATCAGATTTATTATTATTTGGCCAAGAGCTTTTACGGTGAAAAGGATTATGTACTTACGAGTCACTATTTCCGGCAATTGCTGAAGGAATTTCCGCGCAGTCCGTTTAATGAGGAGGCTCAATATCTGATTGGCTATTGCTATTATCTCGATTCCCCGAATGCCAGGCTTGACCAGAAGACATCGCAGGATGCAATTGATGCGTTACAGCTGTTTATTAATATGTTCCCCGGTAGTTCCAGGGTTTCTGATGCAACCAAGCTTATTGATGAATTAAGGGAAAAACTGGTTTATAAATCCTATTTGTCGGGCAGACTGTACTACGACCTGGCCGATTACCGTGCCGCTGTTATCTCACTTACCAATTGTATAAAAGAATTTCCAGACTCAAAATACCGTGAAGAGCTGATGTTCTATTTACTGAAAGCTAAATATCTTTTGGGTGAAAACAGTATTGAAGAGAAAAAACGTGAGCGACTGAACAGTGCACTGGATGAGTATTTTACATTTACTGATGAGTACCCTCAAAGTAAATATCGGAAAGAGGCTGACCGGTTTTTTGCTAGTACAAAGAAACTGATGAACCTTTCTCAGGAAGAGATCAATAAATTACAAAAATAGATATGGATTATAAAAAAACAAAAGCTCCCGTTAGCACCGTACCAAGGGACCTGAATGAATTGGAAGCATTTACTGGCAATATCTATGAGTCATTAATGGTAATTGCTAAACGTGCCAATCAGATCAATGCTGAATTAAAAGAGGAACTGAATACAAAACTTCAGGAATTTGCCTCTTTTAGCGATAATTTGGAGGAAGTTTTTGAAAACCGTGAGCAGATTGAGATTTCACGTTATTACGAAAAGCTGCCAAAACCTACCCTCATCGCCTACGAAGAGTTCAAGGAAGGTCAGATTTATTACCGAAATCCTACCAAAGAGAAGAAGTAACGATTGGTATTCTCTGTTATTTTCTAATATTTGGCAGGTTTATCAAAAATATCATCCGGAAATCATTACTTAAACCCATCTGAACGGATGCAACTTCAGGGAAAAAAAATTATTCTTTGCGTAACAGGAAGTATTGCCGCGTACAAGGCTGCATACCTCTTAAGAGGCCTGGTAAAGCAAGGGGCTGAAGTTCAGATTGTTATGAGTCCTTCAGCCATGGAATTCATTACACCTCTGACCCTTTCAACCCTGTCAGGGAAAGCTGTATTATGCGATTTTTTCACAAAGGATAGTGGTCAATGGAATAGTCATGTCGAATTGGGGTTATGGGCAGACTTAATGATTGTGGCACCTGCGACAGCTTCCACCATTGGGAAAATGGCTCATGGAATTTGCGATAATTTATTGATTACTACTTATTTATCTGCAAAATGCCCGGTCATGGTAGCTCCAGCCATGGACCTCGATATGTTTCAGCACCCTGCAAATCAACGGAATATCGAAATTTTAAAATCCCACGGAAACATCATCATAGATCCTGCCTCCGGCGAGTTGGCGAGCGGTTTGGTTGGGCAAGGGCGCATGGTGGAACCGGAGATTATTCTTGAAAAGATTGCAGATTATTTTACTGAAAAAAAAAACTGCTGAATAAAACCTACCTGGTCACAGCAGGACCTACTCACGAAAAAATCGACCCTGTCCGCTATATCGGCAATTACTCTTCCGGGAAGATGGGGTTTGCAATCGCCGAACGGTTCGCTGCTTTGGGAGCAAAGGTTATACTGATTACCGGACCCGTTTCACTCAAATGTTCAAATCCTTTGATTCATCGCATCGATGTAGTTTCAGCAGAACAAATGTATGTGCAGGCTTTGCAGTATTTTGGCGAATGCAATGGAGCAGTTATGGTGGCCGCTGTTGCTGATTTTACCCCTTTAATTGTTGAAAATCAAAAAATTAAACGTACTGCGGAAAACTTTTCGATTGAATTGCGTCCCAATCCGGATATTGCCGCAACCCTGGGTAAATTAAAGCGAAAGAACCAGATTCTTGTGGGATTTGCACTTGAAACCAATAATGAGGATCAAAATGCCCTGCTTAAGCTCCAACGTAAAAATCTGGATCTGATTATCCTTAATTCATTGAATGATAATGGTTCAGGATTTCAGTTTGATACAAACCAGGTTAAAATACTTGATAAAACAGGCGTAATTTTCACATCCGGGTTAAAACAAAAGAGTGAAATTGCTGTTGATATTGTAAATAAAATCATCGGGGCCGAAAATTTCATCTCAGGATTGTCCTGAAATTCGTAATTTTATAGGAAATATATCTGTTCTTATGACCAAATCGATCCTCTTATTCCTATTGATTTTTTCAGCTATCTCCGTCATTGGGCAGGAGTTCCGGTGCAATGTGAGCATTTCCAGTTCCAGAATTGAGGGGACTAACAAACAGATCTTTGAAACCATGCGGACTGATATTTACGAGTTTATGAATAACCGGAAGTGGTCTGACAACATATTTACTACCGACGAAAGGATCGAATGCACGATCTTTATTCAGATTACCCAACAGCTTGCCGCGGATGAATTTGTTGGTACATTGCAGGTTCAGTTAAATCGGCCGGTTTTTAATTCTTCCTATAATACCCCGGTACTGAATCTTAAGGACAATGATTTACAATTTAAATATGTTGAGTTTCAGGCGATGGATTTTGACCAGACATCCAATTCTGACCCTCTTACGAATATCCTGGCTTTTTATGCAAATATTATCCTGGGATTCGATTTTGATACATTTTCCCCACTCGGAGGAACCCCCTATTTTCAGAAGGCTAGGGATATTGTAAACCGCTCTCAGAATGCTACTGAAAAAGGGTGGAGAGCATTTGAAGGAAATTATAACAGGTTCTGGTTAGTTGAAAATCTGACCAATACGGCTTATGGTCCATTCCGGGACTTGCTCTACCGTTACCATCGGTTAGGCCTCGATATAATGGCTGAAAAACCCGATCTGGGAAGGTCTGAAATTACGGATGCTTTAAAAAATATGCAGGTCGTATACCGTTCCAAACCTGATACCTACATTAACCGCTTATTTTTTGATGCCAAATCTGATGAGCTCGTAAATATTTTCTCTAAAAGCAATTCCGATGAAAAGAGTAGGGTGATGACGATTTTTACCGAATGTGATCCGTCAAATTCAGGTAAGTATCAGAAGATATTAGATCAAAAGAGTTTTTAATCCACATTTTACTACTATGTTAACACGATTAAAAATTCAGAATTACGCTTTGATCCGGGAGCTTGACGTAGATCTTGCCCCGGGATTTTCAATTATTACCGGTGAGACCGGAGCTGGTAAGTCGATATTACTCGGAGCTTTGGCCCTGATCCTTGGACAAAGGGCCGATTCTTCAGTTTTAAATGACAAATCGGTTAAATGTGTGGTTGAGGCGAATTTCAGAATTGAGGGTCTGGGACTCGAAGATCTTTTCCTTGACAATGATCTTGACTTTGACAATATGGCTATATTCCGGAGGGAGATCAATCCCGCCGGCAAGTCACGCGCATTTATTAACGATTCCCCGGTTATGCTTAAGGTTATGCAGGACATTGGGTACCGACTGATTGATATCCATTCACAGAACCAAAACCTGGAGATTAATGATCAAACTTTCCAGATGATGGTTGTGGATATTTGTGCCGGCAATCAGGAAAAGCTCCTGAATTACCGACAAAGATACCGTGATTACCGGAAGATTACTTCAGATCTCAATGAGGCGATCGTGGCGGTTGAGAAATCAAAGGCAGACCTTGACTATTACCAGTTCCAGTTTGAGCAGTTGCACAAGGCAAATCTGATTGAACAGGAGCAGGAAGAACTCGAAAAAGAGCTTGAGCTACTTACCCATGCTGAAGAGATAAAATCGGGACTTTCCAATGTAACCGAACTGCTGAACGGTGATAACGGTTCAACATTGATTCAGACAAAGACAACCATAGGATTGATCACCAAAATAATCAACTTTCTGCCTGAGGCGAGAAATCTCGCACAACGTCTGGAGAGTTTGTATGTCGATCTTAAGGATATCGCCCAGGAAGTGGTCTGGATCGAAGAGAAGGTGGATTTTGACCCCGAAAGGATTTCAACAATCAATAACCGCCTTGACCTGATTTATTCCCTGGAACAAAAACATCATGTTCAATCGGTTAAGGAACTGATTGAACTCAAAGATGCTTTTGAACAAAAAATACTGACAGTTTCTTCAAATGAGGAGGAATTGCTCCGCCTTTCACAATTAAAGGAGATTAAATATGCTGAAGTTGTGTCGGATGCGCAACTCCTGTCATCCGGACGTTCTTCGGTTTCCGCGGATATCGAATCACGCGTTCTGAGTCAGCTTGTCCTGCTCGGGATGCCAAATTCGAAATTTAAAGTTGAGATATCCCGCGAAGATATTCCGGGTACCAACGGGATGGATCGGGTAAGCTTCCTGTTTACCGCGAATAAAAATGGCGTATTGTCTGAGATTTCCAAAGTGGCTTCAGGTGGTGAATTGTCCCGTCTGATGCTCGCAATTAAGGCGTTAATCTCACGGTCAAAGGCATTGCCTACCATTATTTTTGATGAGATTGATTCGGGAGTTTCAGGCGATATTGCCGATCGTATGGGAATCATCTTAAAGGAAATTTCTGCTGATATGCAGGTTATCAATATTACTCACCTTCCGCAGATCGCAGCCAGGGGCGATCACCATTTTCTGGTTTACAAACAGGATTCAGCCAATGATACCACCACACGCCTGAAACGTTTGACCAAAGAGGAAAGGATCAAGGAATTGGCCAAGATGCTTAGCGGTGAAAATATTACTGCCGCGGCAATTCTGAATGCGGAAGAACTATTAAAGTAGTATTTATTTGTAAATCGAAACAATTAGGGTGACATATGGGTTATTAACCTGAGATGTTTTGCACGGATTGGGTTTAACAAATGAAGTCTATATTTGTGCACTATTTTATTAATTGAAAACCGGATGGTTTTCAGAAATTGTAACTAAATGGCTTATAATTTATTAAAGGGGAAAAGAGGAATTATTTTCGGAGCGTTGAATGAGAGTTCAATTGCCTGGAAAGTTGCTGAACGGGCATACGAGGAAGGGGCAACCTTTACCTTATCAAATGTTCCGATCGCGCTTCGGATGGGAGAAACCCAATCACTTGCTGAAAAATGTAACACAATTGTGATTCCTGCTGATGCTGCAAATGTTGAAGACCTTGAAGCATTGATTATTAAATCGATGGAAGCGTTAGGGGGAAAATTGGATTTTATCCTGCACTCAATTGGTATGTCTCCTAATGTGAGAAAAGGAAGGCACTATAGTGATCTTGATTACGATTTGCTGACTAGGACGCTTGATGTTTCTGCTGTTTCTTTCCATAAAGTCCTTCAAACCGCGCGTAAACTTGATGCCATCAACGAATGGGGATCTGTGCTCGCTTTATCCTATGTCGCGGCTCAACGTACATTTTATGGCTATAATGATATGGCTGATGCCAAATCCCTGCTCGAGTCGATTGCCAGAAGCTTTGGATATATCTACGGAAACGAACGCAAAGTCCGGATTAATACAATCTCTCAGTCGCCGACTCCAACAACTGCCGGTAATGGGATTAAGATGTTCGGAAATCTGCTCGACTTTTCAGAGAGGATGTCACCGCTTGGTAATGCAACAGCCGATGAGTGTGCCGATTATTGCGTTGTCATGTTCTCCGATCTGACGAAAAAAGTTACCATGCAGAACCTCTTCCACGACGGAGGATTCTCTTCGATGGGGATGAGTGTCAGTGCAATGGAACAATATAACAAGGGCTTTGAAGAGCCCGGACACAAATTCGATTAATTGCATAAAAAAAGCGCCTCAAAAGCGCTTTTTTTTATTATCTCTTATGCAAACCACACTCCCTGGTATCGGGATTTTCCCACCACCAACGTCCCGCCCTGATATCCTCACCGGGTAAAATAGCCCGGGTACAGGGTTGGCACCCTATGCTTGGAAATCCTTTATCATGTAATGGATTATATGGAATCCCTTGAACTTTAATAAATTGCAGGACTTCAGCCTCCGTCCAGTCAATCAGCGGATTCACCTTAATCAATCCATTCGCCTCATCCCATTCAATCCGTTCCATATTATGTCGTGTGACCGATTGCTCCCGGCGTAAACCACAGATCCAGACATCAAGACCGGCAAAGGCCCGCTTTAAAGGTTCTATTTTCCTGATCTTGCAACATTCTTTCCGATTTTCCACACTTTCAAAAAACAGGTTGATCCCTTTATCGGAAACCATCTTTTCCACATGGCTGGCTTCGGGAAAATATACACTGAGTCTGATCCCGTATTTGCTGTTTGTCCGGTGGATGAGCTCGTAAGTTTCAGGGAAGAGCCTGCCCGTATCAAGTGTAATGATTTTAACGGATTTGTCAATACTGCAAACCATATGGGTGAGTACCTGATCCTCAGTTCCCAGGCTGCTGGATAAGGCGATCTTACCATTGTATTCAGCCAGGAAACCGGTGAGTAGTTCCTCTGCAGTTGCATTCCTGTATTTTTGATTGAGAGCTTCGATTTGTTCTTTCATGATAAATAATTTACTTTTTAATAGCCATCTGGAATCCTTATCGATTTTCATCACCTTTGGTGAGTGCCGATTCAAAGGGTTTCATTGTTCTGTTTGTTATTTGGAACAAAAATAGTTTAAAATTTCTAACACAAAAGTGGCAAAAAAGAGATGCGTTAAGGCTGCGTGAATTCTTCCTATTCTCAAATCAGCCCATTTTGCGACGCTGTTTTATTGTCAGAATCGGTGGACACTTAAGAAAGTAATAAATGAACACTTCCCGTTTAATGGTGTGTTGGTTTAAAAGAATAATTGATGAGATTAAGGTTTAAATCTCAAAATAATAGCCGAATCCCGGTTTGTTACGGATATAATTGCCATAATCTTCCATTTTCTTTCGTAAACGGGTCATATTGACATCAACTGTCCGATCAGTGACAATTACATCGCTCTCCCATATTCGGCGAAGTATCTCTTCGCGGGAGAAAATTCTCCCCGGTGATTTGGCCAGCAACGAAATAATTTCATATTCCTTTCTGGTAAGTTCTGTTTTTTTATCTCCCAGAAGGAGGCGTTTTGTTTCCTGATCGAGTGTGATTTCTCCTATTGTGAGCATGTTTGATGCCTCTTCGACAGCGATAGTTTTGCTTCGTCTTAGAACTACTTTAACCCGGGCTTGCAACTCTCTGATAGAAAAAGGTTTTGTGATGTAGTCATCAGCCCCAAGATTAAATCCGGTTAACAGATCGTTTTCAGTATCCCGGGCGGTAAGAAAGATAATCGGCACTTCAAGATGCAACTCTTTCCGGATCCTTTGTGCCAGACTGAATCCTGATATCTTTCCCATCATTACATCGAGAAGAATGAGTTGGTAAACCCCCAGATCTTTTTTCAGGGCTTCTTCGGCTGAATAAGCCGTATCAATTTGATATCCTTCACTTTCAAGGTTAAACTGCAATATCTCGTTAAGGTCCTCCTCGTCTTCAACCACAAGGATCCGGAAATGTTCGTTCATATTTTAATCTTTAGTTTCATTTTCGAGATTGTGAGGGCGAATAGCGGTCACTTCCAGGGCATAGATTGAAGCCTCTGCTAGATTTATGGGCTGGACTGCAATTCTTTCATTGCTCGAAGTTATACTATTTAACTGAATTTGTATGATAAAAGTGATATTTGGAAAAACAATGAGGCTAAAACATTAAGATCCTGAAATACAATTATAAACAAAACAACATCTTTATAAATAGATCTCCCTTTTCGGCCGGTGAATAGCAACTAGTTTCCGGAAGATTGTAACTTAGAGTAAATACATTATTTATCTATTATTTTAAGATGTAAAAAATAATACATTTGACATTAATTTTTAGAATTTACAAAATGATCACGCATAAACTCTTCAGATTTATTGCCTCTTCCGTTGCTGCAAATCCCCTCAAGACCAACTTTAAATCTGAAATTAGAGAACTAAATATTGAAAGGAAAGACTTTGGTCACGACTTCCATTGGGGTGTAGCTACTGCTTCATATCAAATCGAAGGGGCCTGGGATGTTGACGGGAAGGGGGTTTCGATATGGGACAGGTTTACCGCAAATCCAAATAATGTCAAGGACAGAACCAATGGTCAGGTAGCTACTGATTTTTACAACAATTACGAAAGTGACCTAAAATTATTGAAAAACCTTAATTTTGAAAATTTCAGGTTTTCCTTTTCGTGGCCCAGGATTCTTCCTGAAGGGACAGGTAAGGTAAATGAGAAGGGGATTGATTTTTATAACCGAATGATTGATAAGTGTCTTGAGCTAGGAATTGAACCATGGGCGATGCTGTATCATTGGGATTTGCCGCAAAAACTTGAAGATATGGGAGGTTGGGCTAACCGGGATATTATTGGCTGGTTTTCGGAATATGCTGATTTGTGCACGCGCAGGTTTGGTGACAGGATTCATCATTGGATGGTGCTCAATGAACCAGCGAGTTTTACTACACTTGGATATCTCTCTGGTATGCATGCACCTCAGAAAAGTGGTATAACAAAGTTTCTTGCTGCTGTTCATCATGCTTCGCTTTGTCAGGCAGCGGGAGGAAGAATTATCCGCGAGAATGTAAAAGGGAGCCATATCGGGACAACTTTTTCGTGTGCATACACTGAACCACAAAAGCGGTCAGGCAGATATCAGCGCGCATCTGACCGGCTTGACGTCATGTTGAACAGGTTATTCATTGAGCCTTCCCTCGGGATGGGCTACCCTTATAAAGAGCTCCCTTTTATTCGTAAAATCGATCAGTTCATTCAACCAGATGATCCTGAAAATCTAAAGTTTGATTTTGATTTTATTGGAATTCAGAATTATTTTAGGGTTACTTCCAGGCCTTCTCTCATTCCTCTGATATGGGCTAACCGGGTTAAACCATCGGCTAACGCAGAAGTGACAGCTATGGGCTGGGAGGTTTCACCTGAAGGTATTTACGATATCATAATGCAATTTGCCAAATACGGAGTTAAAGAGCTGATTGTCACTGAAAACGGAGCAGCTTTCCACGACCATCTTAAAAAGAACGGAAAAATTCACGATCGCCAACGAATCCATTTTTATCAAAGATACCTTCAAAATGTACTCCGGGCAAAAAATGACGGTGCCCCGGTTACTGGTTATTTTGCCTGGACTTTTGTCGACAATTTTGAATGGGATGAGGGTATCCGCCCGAGATTTGGTCTTGTTTATAATGATTTTAAAACCCAGGAACGAATTGTAAAAGATTCAGGTTTTTGGTTTCAGGAAATGCTGAAATAGATATCTTCGGATAAAAACCCTTCCAGTGTCTGTAGACCACCTAACTGTTCGATTTCCACTTTTGCTTTTTACTTTCCCATTAAATTGTAATTAGCACTTAATTAATTTGTTATAACTAAATATACAAAGGAAACTCAAGTATTATGCAGTTTATTTGCCTGCCTAAGATGATCTGTTAGTAAAGAAACTTACAAGATTTGAGAAAACGAAACATCATATTTTTTCAAGCTATCAAAGATTCCTTCTGAGTAGAATTAAGATTTAATCAATTAAAAATTTAATGCAAATCTGGGATGAATGGTCATAGTTTTCAAAAAATATCCTACTTTTGCGCAACAAATAAGTAACGCGGAAGTAGCTCAGTTGGTAGAGCATCAGCTTCCCAAGCTGAGGGTCGCGAGTTCGAGTCTCGTTTTCCGCTCCACTAAAACAGTTAATTACATTTCAAGTGATTAACCGTTTTTTATTGATCCCAAGTTCCCTTATTCCAATGTCATTATCAGCCGAACTGATTCGAATCGCTTGCTGGCTCAACTCAATATAGATTATTCCTGTAAACTATAAATCCGATGCCGGTTGTAAGCGGATAAACAGATCATTACCGATTAAAATAATGTTACTAAGGGTAATAGTCAAATTTGGTTTCAGAAAATAATTGATCCAGTAATATTGGATTTCAAGCCGGTATTTTATCCGATAAAGTTTACCCGACTAAAACTGCCATGCAATTCCGGAGACTGGGTCTTTATCATAATCTTGTATTTGAACATTTGAAATCATAAATTGGGAATTGACATTGTTCTCTTCTTTATGAGGTCTCCCGGATTAGATAATTTTGGTATGTCTTTTTTAAACTAAATTTGATAATTTAGCAAATGACTAAAATAGCCACTTAATGAGAAATTCTGCCCAGTATATTATTCACCCGGAACTAAAGGTAATCGTTGAATATTTTTCAGGTTTAGTTAATTTATACAGTATGATTGATCATCAGACAGCTTTGATTAAAGAGACACTATATGATCCCGGTTTTAATTCCGTAACCGATTTCAGAGATGCTAATTTTGAGGCGAAAAGAGATGATGTCATAAACTATGCAAAATTTACCAAATCAACTCCCAGAATGTTGGGTAAAAGAAAAGCAGCTATTTTGGCGAGTACGCCTCTACAAAATTTAATCACAGATTATTAGAGTTTGTCAAAAACTGGTTCATTTTATTTCTAATTTATGGGGACTTCAAAGAAATTATTCAATACCCTGTTAAGCAAGGAGATTCATGCATCTGGCCGGATAAAATCATTTCCTGCCGGTTCAATTATATTAAATATCAATGAATACGTCAAATCAATCCCGATTGTTCTTTCAGGAAGTATTAAAGTTATCAGGACTGACGAGGATGGGCGGGAGATTTTACTTTATTACATAAAACCGGCTGAGAGTTGTATTATGTCAATGCTCGCCGGGCTCAATGATAATACCAGTAAGATTAAGGCGATTGTTGAGGAGGATGCTGAACTTCTTTTAATTCCGGTTTCAAAAGCGAGCGAATGGATCCGGCAATTTCCGGAGTGGACAGATTTTATCTTTGCACTTTACCAGAAACGGTTTGAAGAGTTACTGGATGTGGTGAATGCCGTAGCTTTTCAAAAAGTGGAAGTACGGCTATTACACCTTCTTAATCAGAAATCTTCATTGTTTCAATCGCGGGAAATTTCGGTTACTCATCAACAGCTTGCAAATGAGTTAGGTATAACAAGAGAAGCGGTGAGCAGAGTATTAAAACAAATGGAAATTGAGAAACTTATTGCGCTGACCAGAAATAAAATTACCCTTCTGTAACTTTTATCACAAAGATCGGATTCCCATAATCGTATTTTTGGGTCAAAATTAAACGAGATCGAAAATAGCAATGTTTGAGTCAATTAAAAATTTATTCGGATTGGAAAAAACCGATTATGCCCAGCTGGTTAAAGATGGAGCTATCATTGTGGATGTTCGAAGCAAGGGCGAATTCGCCGGAGGTCATATCAGGGGTTCTATAAATATTTCTCTCGACAAAATCGGAAGCAATATTTCGCAGTTGAAAAAGAAGAACAAACCCATCATCACCTGTTGTGCATCCGGGATGCGAAGTGCTTCGGCCAAAAGCATTTTAAAATCCAACGGAATAACAGAAGTATATAATGGCGGAGCCTGGAGCAGCCTGCAATATAAAATCTGAGTCTAAATCATAGCTACTCCTCCGTCGACTGATAAATAGGTGCCGGTGATATGGACTGAAAGTTCACTCGCCATAAAAAGTATGGCGCGTGCAATATCTTCCGGCAGGCCATTACGTTTGAGTGCAGTGCGGTGAGCGGCCTGTTCCTGTTGTTCTTTGGGCATCCAGCTGGTTGCGTCAGTGATTGTAAGACCGGGGGCTATGGTATTAACGCGGATACCGGATGACCCCAGCTCGAGGGCCAGTGATTTCACCAGTGCGTCAATGGCAGACTTGGCGGCACTGTGCGATGAAAATCCTATTCCCGGATGTCTGGATAAGCCACTTGAAACAGCTACAATTACACCTGCTTTTTTTGCGATCATTCCCGGGATAACCGCTTTGGAAGTGTTGTAGAACGATTTCATTTCACCATAATATTTGCTTGAGAAATCTTCCCAGGTTTGCTGCATAAAAGGGGCAACCTTAAAGTGCATTCCAGCATTGATAACCAGGATATCGGGATCGCCCCAGGTTTTTCGCACAATCTCCATCATTTTTTCAACCTGACCGGCATCGGTTACATCCGCCTGGATGGCAATTGCCTTGCCATCGTTTGAAGTGATCTCATCCACTACCTTCCTGGCAGCAGATTCGTTATGATTAAAATTGACAACTACCCGTGCACCTTCAGCGGCAAATAGTATAGCTGTTTGAGCGCCAATTCCACGACTGGCACCCGTAATAATTGCAATCTTGTTTTGTAGCATCATAGCAATTAAATTTAGGCAATTATTGATGTAATTTAATATTTCGGTAATGACAATTATTATTGTTTAATCGGTTTAAGATTGGCTAAAGGCTTTTAGCAACTTGCAGTTAAATTGAAAGTCTGGATTAGATTTTATTTAGCACATAATTCTGAGAATTCAGAATTTACTGCCGAAATTATTCTGCAAGTTGACAGCCGCCCGTTTCCGACTGCATCATATGCAATAATACAAACTTCCTGGTACCAAAAATACAGCTTTAAAAGTTCTCAGTCATCTCCTCAAAGTATCCGATGGGATGGTTGCAGGCCGGGCAGATTTGCGGCGGATTTGCTCCTTCATGGACATGTCCGCATTTGATGCATTCCCAACGGACTGGTTTATCACGTTTAAAAACCGTTCCGTCTTCCAATCTTTTAAGTAATTTTTTAAAGCGGCTGGCATGCTCACCTTCAACTTTAGCGATCAAAAAAAAGATTGCAGCTATCGCCGGAAAACCCTCTGCTTTGGCTGTTTCTGAGAATTGTATGTAAAGTTGTGTGGATTCCCTACTTTCCTCTTCAATTGCAATCTTAAGATTGTCAATAGTTTGAGTTGATAATCCAGTGATAAAGGTTGAATTAATTTCAACTGCGCCACCCTCCATGAATTTGATAAACTGCTTGGCATGTGATTGTTCCTGTAAGGCTGTTTTTGCAAATATGGAAGCGATCTGCTGATAGCCATCCGCTTTTGCCTTATCGGCAAACATTTCATAGCGGTTTTTTGCCTGGCATTCGCCGGCGAATGCTTTTACCAGATTCTGCTCAGTCACCGTTCCTTTGATAGATTTTGCCATATATGGTTTATTAAATAATTTACACTTTTTATTTTACAATTTAAATCCTTTAAAGCTAAGATTCATTAATTTCCACCAAAACTTTCGCTTATTTCTCTCCTTGTCTTATCTCTTAAATTAAGCAGTTGCTTTGAACTTCCAACCTTATAAATATGGGGCATAATAAACCGTTTATGTTCGTCGGGTAACCGGGACGCACGTGAAAAGAGGAATTCCTGACTCAGTTTTGGTTCAGGTTGTGGAAAGATAATCGTACTATTCTCATATACTTTTTGGTGAAGCAGCTCCCAATTAAGTCCGGCTACGGAAGTCCATTTGTCCGGATAAATTGGATTAAAAATGCATTCGCAGGTATCGGGATCCTCGTCTTCCAGCAGAATACCATCTCGATAGAAATTGCCTTCGGCATCGAAATACCTGTAAAGTGATTTTCTTCCCGGGAATGTCATCTTTTCGATGTTTTCCGAAATTTTCATACAGGGAATCTCATTCGAAAGTGCGAGTTTGTAAACACCGTCAAGAGAAGCATCAGGTTTACCCGTGATCAGTTCCGTGCCTACCCCGAAGAGATCAATCGGGGCATTCTGTTCATGAAGACTATTAATCACATATTCATTCAACTGATTGGAAACTATTATTTTGATATAAGAGAGACTGGCTGTATCAAGCATTTTTCGGGCCTTCTTGCTTAAATAGGCCAGATCGCCACTATCAAGACGGATTCCAACAAGTCTATTCCCGCTTTTTTCCAATTCTTTAGCAACAATTATCGCGTTCGGGATACCGCTCCGTAAGGTGTCATAGGTATCAACAAGTAAGATCGAGTTCTCCGGATTAAAACGTGCATATTCGCGGAAGGCTGTCAGTTCGTCCCCGAAACTTTGGATCCAGCTGTGTGCCATGGTCCCGGATACCGGTGTGTTGTATAAAAAACCGGTGTAAACATTAGAAGTGGAAGAGGCTCCTCCGATAATTGCTGCGCGGCTTGCCTGAATTCCTCCAGTTCCATGTGCCCTTCTCAATCCGAATTCAGAAAATGGCTTGTCTCCGCAGGCTAATTTCACCCTGAAGGATTTGGTGGCTATGAGGGACTGGAAATTAAGGATATTTAATACTAGAGTTTCAATCAGCTGAGCCTCGATAATGTTACCTTCCACCCTGAGAATCGGTTCATTCGGGAAAACAAGTTCACCCTCCCGCACCGATATTATCGTTCCGTTGAAGCGGAATTCTTTCAGATAATCGATGAAATCGGGAAGTAATCCAAGCTTTTTAAGGTAGTCCAGGTTTTCTTCCGAATATTGGAAGGCTAAAATAGCATTCAGCAAATCGGCCAGACCGGCAAATACGAGGAACCCTCCATCAAAGGGATTAGTTCTGAAAAAGTAGTCAAAGACAGCAGATTCATCTTTTTTCCCGGCCAATAAATAGCCCTGAGCCATCGATAATTCATAATAATCGGTATAGAGTCCCAAGGTTTCAGAGGTGAAAGTTGTCATCATAATGCCGATATTATTGAGTTTTCGTTGCTGATCAGTAACATAGCATTACCGATCAGAGCCAGAAACTACCACTATTAAAATTCAGAATGCATATTCCAAAGTTCAAAATTTCCTGAATACTTCGCAATTTGCATTTTTCATTCACTTTTTTGCTTTAGTTTCGGTTATCTCACAATGGTCTGTGACCGGTCCGGTCCAACCGAAACGATGGAGATCGGAACCTGCAATTCAGATTCAAGATAAGCGATGTAATTGCTTAACTCCTTTGGAAATTTATCTTCGCTTGTAACTCCGGTGAGTGGTTGTTTCCAGCCTGGAACTGAATCGTAAATTGGTTCCACCGTATCGTCTAGTTCATACGGAAAATCTTCGGTCAGAACCCCTCCGATTTTATACTTTGTACAAATTGAGATAGCGGTGAAATCATCGAGAACATCGGCTTTCATCATGATTAATTCGGTTACACCATTGATCATGATGGCATATTTCAGGGCCACCAGATCGAGCCAGCCGCAGCGACGTGGACGTCCTGTAGTTGAACCATATTCGTGTCCGACATCCCTGAGTTTTTGTCCTGTAGCATCGTTTAATTCAGTAGGGAAAGGTCCGCTACCAACCCGGGTGCAATATGCCTTGAAAATTCCGTAGACTTTACCAATCTTGTTTGGTGCAATTCCCAAACCGGTGCAGGCTCCTGCAGTTATTGTATTTGAGGATGTTACGAAAGGGTAGGAGCCGAAGTCTATATCGAGCATCGTTCCCTGGGCACCTTCAGCAATAACCGATCTGCCAGCTTTTAACTGGTTATTAATGAATGTTTCGCTTTCAATGAGTTGAAATTGGCGGATTGTTTCAATTCCTTCAAACCATGCTTTTTCATAATCTGCAAGTGCTGATTCGTAATCAAAATGATAATAATTACTCAACAGATCAGTATGTTGTTTGACCCTGATCCTGTATTTCTCTTCAAAATTGAAGAGGATATCTCCAACCCTAAGGCCGTCTCTCCCAATTTTATCCCGGTATGCAGGGCCAATTCCTTTGAGTGTTGAACCAATTTTTGCATCCCCTTTTGCAGCTTCTGAGGCCGCATCCAATAACCGGTGTGTAGGGAGAATAAGATGCGCTTTTTTTGAGATATAGAGGGTTTTCTTCAGATCAAATCCAAGTTTAAGCAATGAATCGATCTCTTTTTTGAAAATACAGGGGTCAATCACAACGCCATTACCAATTACATTAATCTTATCATCCCTGAATATTCCGGAAGGGATAGTATGCAGAACGTGTTTTATGTGATTGAATTCCAAGGTGTGCCCGGCATTGGGGCCGCCCTGAAACCTTGTAATAACATCATAGTGCGGGGTTAAAACATCCACAATTTTCCCTTTTCCTTCGTCTCCCCATTGAAGACCAAGTAATACATCTACCTTCATTCGATTATCTTTATATTATTTACATTGGGCAAAAATCGACCAAAGGTACTGATTAATTTCGGAAAACAGGAATAAAAATTGAGCTGAAAGTCCGGATTCGGACATGAACAGGATTGCCGGACCAAAGTTTATTATCGGATTGATTGCTAACATGAAGGTTTCTTATAGCTATCCTTGGACAACTCTTTTTGAACTTGTTTTTAACCCGGGTTTTAAGATAACTCAGTGTTATCGGAGAAATTAATTTCTCTGTCACGTTCCTGCTCTAATCAGACGTAGCACTAATCAGGTTACATCAATAAAAAATGAGAATTTTTCACGGATCAGTTAATATCTTCCATTTCTCCGTAAAGATAAAGGGAGTGATGGGAGAGTCTGAAATTATGCTGGGCGCAGGCGTCTTTAATAATCTCAAGAATTCTCGGATCATGGAATTCCTTTACGTTTCCATTTCTGATATCGATCAAATGATCATGTTGTTTGGATGCCAGTGTCTTCTCAAATTGGGCAATATTCTTCCCGAACTGGTGCTTAATGACTAATTTGCAGTCAAGCAAAAGTTCAATGGTGTTATACAATGTTGCACGACTTACCCGATAATTTTTATTTTTCATCGAGATATATAACGTCTCAATGTCGAAATGACCATCCCTTGAGTAGATCTCATCAAGGATGGCAAAACGCTCCGGAGTCTTCCGATGTCCCTTTCTTTCAAGGTATTCGGTAAAAAGTGATTTTACTGTTTCTCTACTGTTAAGCATACTATTCGTACTTAATCTAAGTTAAAATAGAGTGTAAAATTAGAAAATATTTTGAGAATAAAATATTTTGGGAATAAAATGTAGCAGGCAAGGGACTAAATTTCCTTACGCTGGACAGTGTCGACGCCTTTTATATTTAAAAGCTTGGTAATCAGTTTTTCCAGTAAATCAGTATTTTGAATATAGAGGTAAAGGTTACCTTCAAAAATACCATCATGCGCATCAAGATTGATCGACCGCATATTGATACCATATTCATTTGAAATGACATTTGTGATCTTATTGGCAATACCCTGATGGTCGAATCCTCTGATATACAAGTGGGTAAGATAGTAAAGCATTTTTGATTTTGTCCAGGTAGCTTCAATAATCTCATCACCATGACTAGACATCAATTTTACTGCTTCAGGGCACGATTTATTGTGAATCATAATTTGTCCGTCGTCGGAAACAAAACCTACCACGTCATCACCGGGGATAGGGTTGCAGCAGGTGGCGAGCTGGAAATTTGCTTTTGTCTGGTCTTCATTTAGTAGGAATGGCTTTTTTTTATCGATGATCAGGTTTTCATTTTTTTTATCGCCTCCAAAAACAAAGGAGAGCTTCCAGAATTTAACAAATTTATTTACCGACTTTTCAAGAAGGGTTGTCTCGAGGTTATCCAGACTAACCAGGCCCATCCCGATTTCTGCGTACAGCTGCTCCTTGGAATGCAATCCATAGTGGTTGATGAGCTTTTTAAGGGTATTTGATGCTGGTTTTACATTTAGTTTCTCCAGCTGCTGATTTAACTGGATCCGCCCCTCTTCAATATGTTTTTTCTGTTCCTGTTTAAAGGAATCCCTGATTTTTGATTTTGCCCGTGCAGTAATGGCGCTCTCGATCCACGAGGGTTTTGGTGATTGTTTATCTGAGGTTAGAATTTCAACCTGATCGCCGCTTTTAAGCACATGACTCATTGGGACCAGAATGTGGTTTACCTTGGCACCAATACAATGATTCCCGAGTTCCGAATGGATGTCGTAGGCGCAATCAAGTACGGTAGCCCCTTTGGGCAGCATCTTCATCTCACCTTTGGGAGTAAATATGACGATCTCCTGGGAATATAGATTTAATTTAAACTCATCCAGAAAATCAAGGGCATCAGATTCGGGATTACTGAGTAACTCCCGGATTTTCATCAGCCATTTATCCAGCTCGTTCTCTGAAGCGCCCTCCTCCTTGTAGCGGTAATGGGCGGCAAACCCGCGTTCTGCTATTTCGTCCATCCTTTCTGTCCGGATCTGTACTTCAACCCATTGTCCTTCGGGACCCATAACTGTGACATGAAGAGCTTCATAACCATTTGCCTTTGGAATAGTGATCCAGTCACGGATCCGGTCCGGTTTCGGGGTGTAGATATCGGTGATCAATGATAGAATATCAAAGCTTTGCCTTTTTTCGGAGATTCCTTCTTTGGGTTTAAAAACAATCCTGATCGCGAGCAGATCGTAAATTTCATCAAAGGTTACATTTTTTGTCTGCATCTTATTCCAGATCGAATAAATCGATTTGGGGCGTCCGCTGATGGTGAAATCAAAATTCTCAGCATATAATTTTTCCTGAATGGGTTTGGCAAAATCGAAAACCAGGTAATTAATCCGCTCCTCCTCACTTTGGAGCTTCATCTTTATTTGCTGGTAAATTTCAGGATTTTTATATTTAAGACTTAGATCCTCGAGCTCAGATTTGATAGCATAAAGTCCAAGGCGATGGGCGAGCGGGGCAAGAATATAAAGAGTTTCAGAGGTGATCTTGAGTTGCTTCTGATAGGGCATGGAGTCAAGTGTCCTCATATTGTGCAAACGGTCGGCAAGTTTGATCAGAATTACCCTCACATCATCGGAAAGGGTAAGGAGCATTTTTCTGAAATTAGTTGCCTGATTTGAATCGAAGGTTCCGGAGAGTTTGGTAAGCCCATCGACCAGCGAAGCTACCTTTTCCCCAAACATATTCTCAATATCGCTGAGTGTGTATTCTGTGTCCTCCACAACATCATGAAGAATAGCTGCAAGAACCGACTTGGTCCCAAGCCCTATTTCGCTCACAACAATCTTGGCAACTGCAATTGGATGAATGATATATGGCTCTCCCGATTTGCGTCTGATTCCCATATGGGCTGTATTGGCAAATTGAAAAGCTTTCCGTATAAGCTGTTCATTTTCAGTCGATAATGGTCTGGTGAAGGACTTTAAAAGGTCTTCAAACAAATCTTCAATTTCTCTTTTTTCTATTTCGGTCTGCAAGTCCATGCTTTATTAAATACCTCAAAAATATGTATAATCAAATCTGAATCTTCCTCAGTTCCTTTTATTGTATATGTTGTTTAAAACGATTTCGATAGTCTCAACCATCGTACCCCATGAAAATTTCTCTTTCTCTTCGATCACATTCGCTGTGAAAAAGTTACTACGGTCATTACTGTAAAAATCAAAAATGGCATCGGTAATTGCCTCAGGTCCGGGCTTCACGACATAGCCAACCTTTCCATGTGGGATCATTTCGGCTAAACCTCCCACATCGGTTACGAGCATTGGTTTATTGTAATTGAAAGCAATTTGGGTAACCCCGCTTTGGGTGGCTGACTTATAAGGTTGAACAACCATGTCGGCTGCCCCAAAATAATTTGCAACATCCTGATCATCAATAAATCCAATGCGTAATTCGATATGATCTGTAAGATTCATTTCACTGATTATTTGCATATATTTTTCGGGAGAAGTATAAAATTCGCCGGCAATAATCAATTTTACAGGAAACCTGCGAAGTTTTTCATCGCCAAAAGCCTCTAAAAGCCAATCGAGCCCTTTATAATCGCGGATAAAACCAAAAAACAAAAGGTACCTGAAATCAGGACTCAACTTCAACCGTTTTATGGCTTTTTCACGGCTTACAATCTTCCCGAATATATCATAGAGCGGATGTGGGGTAAAAACCATTGGTGCGCGCGGGCTGAACGACTTCAGGTCATTCAAAACAGCTCTAGACATTGTGACAAATCCATTGCAACTCTCTGTGAAATATCTTGTTAAAGTGTTATCGAAGAAATGTTTTTCATGGGGGATTATATTGTCTGTAATGGCAATCACCTGGGTGTGTTTGTTTTTTCGGGTAATTCTGGCAATTGTACCCAGGCATGGTGCCATAAAAGGTGTCCAATATCTGAGTAAAAGCAGATCCGGCTTCAACCGTTTAATTTCTCTTCCAATGGTCAGCCAGTTGAATGGGTTGACAGAATTAACCTTAATCCTGATATTGAGTCCTTCGGGTGCAGGTTGATCGGATAATTGAGTCCTGCCAGGAAACAAAAAAGAGGGATATTGAAGTGAAAAGGTATAAATTATCACTTCATCCCCATTGTCAATAAGCGCTTTGGTAAGTCGTTCATTGAATGTGGCAATTCCTCCGCTTCGGAAGGGCCAGGTTGTTCCTACCAGAATTATTTTTTTTTTCACTCAGGGATATTTTCAGACAAAGTTAAAATTTTTCTTCAAGATCGTTAAATTAGATTCTTTCGAATCCATTATCTTTGACCAATTGTAAAACCGGAAAATCAGGCATGGATGAGCGACCATTGATCTTAATTACCAACGATGACGGAATTTATGCCAAAGGCATTAATGAGCTGATTGAAGTAATCCGTCTGTTTGGGAATATCGTCGTTGTCGCTCCGGATAGTCCGCGTTCAGGTATGGGTCATGCCATAACAGTGGATCATCCCTTGAGAGTTACCCGTCTTCAGGAGGAAGATGGACTTCTGATTTACTCTTGTACCGGTACACCTGCAGACTGTATCAAACTGGCCTGTAATCAATTATTGGATAAGCTGCCCGATTTTATTATTTCCGGGATCAATCATGGGGCAAATACTTCTGTTTCAATTTTATATTCAGGAACCATGGGCGCCGCCCTTGAGGGGTGCATTCATGGGGTCCCTTCAATCGGTTTTTCTTTAAATGATTATAGTCCTGATGCTGATTTTTCACGGGCCAAGATTGTGGTGGCCCGTATTTTTCAGACCATTGCCCAACACGGTCTTCCGGAAGGGGTCTGCTTAAATGTGAATATACCTCAGGGGGAGGTTAAAGGGATTAATTTTTGTCGACAAACCCGCGGAAAGTGGGTTGAAGAATTTGAGAAACGCACCGATCCCCATGGTCGGGGATACTTTTGGCTGAAAGGATATTTCAACAATGCGGAAGCTGAAGCGCGCGATACCGATGATTTTGCATTGCTTAACGGCTTTGTTTCTGTCGTCCCGGTAAACACCGACCTCACCGCTTATACCGCTTTCCCGCAAATGCAAAAATGGAAATTCTAAGCTTATGTATGTTGATGACAGATCGTTGTTTTTTAATAAAATAGGGTACGGGCTGATCGTCGGATTCGTCACACCGGTCGTATTCTTCCTGCTCTACTATATATTCCGGTTTGGCCAGCTTAGTTTCGCAGATTATATCCGGTTTTTGATTGAATCAAAAAAACTGGTTAACGTTTTAAGTCTGGTGGTTTTGCCTAATCTGGCTCCCTTTATGCTTCTGATTAACAGCAGTCGCTACTCTTCGGGCAGGGGAGTCCTGACCGCGACTGTTCTGGAAGGAGTCGTAATTTTTATTTTGAAATTTGTGTTGTAATCCCGGCACGTTTCATTGAGAATTAATTACTGAATTCAAAAAAATAACCGAAGGATGAGATATTTTATCATAGCGGGAGAAGCTTCCGGCGATCTGCATGCTTCCCATTTAATGCGGGAACTGAAAAAGGAGGATATTAATGCCCATTTTATGTTTTTTGGAGGGGAGTTGATGGCCAATGAAGGGGGCACCTTGTTGAAACACTACCGTGAAATGGCTTTTATGGGGGTCTTTCCTGTCCTTCTCAATCTGGATAAAATCAGGAATAACTTTAAATTGGCTGAGCAAAAGTTACTGGAGTTTAAAACTGACGTGTTGGTCCTGGTCGATTACCCGGGGTTCAATCTGAGGATGGCTGAATTCGCAAAGGCAAACGGAATAAAGGTCTTTTATTATATCTCCCCCAAAATATGGGCCTGGAAGACCAAAAGGGTTCATAAAGTGAAAAAATTTGTCGATGAGATGTTCACGATTTTTCCGTTTGAAACCGAATTCTATCATAAGTTTGGTTACCCTGTCAGGTATGTCGGAAACCCAACGATCGATGAGCTGACACACCGGATCAATCAGCAGGAAACATTTGCCGAATTTATTCAACGGAACAATCTTCCGCATAAGCCGATCATTGCACTTCTTGCGGGAAGCCGCAGACAGGAGATTCAGCGAATTTTACCGGTTCTTGCAGCTGTGTCGACACGATTTTCTGATTATCAGTTTGTTATAGGTGGTGCTCCTTCCCAGTCCCAGCCGTTTTATACGGATGTTTTGGGAGAGTTCGCTATTCCTGTATTATTTGGTCAAACATACGATTTGTTGCAGCAATCCACTGCGGCACTCGTTGCTTCGGGTACTGCCACACTGGAAACAGCGTTTATCGGGATTCCCCAGGTAGTTTGTTACCGGATAGAAGCCGGATGGCTGGGGACCCTGGTGAAGAATATTCTGGTTAAGGTACCCTGGTTTTCACTGGTAAATCTTATTGCCGGACGCGAAGTTGTTAAAGAGCTTTTTCAGCATAACTGTACTCCTCAAACCGTGGGTGATGAGTTGGATCTTATTCTTTCTGATCATTCTTACCGGGAATCGATGCTGAAAGGTTACGAGGATGTTTTGTCGGCATTGGGCGGCCCGGGATGTGCCGAACGGGGTGCAAAACTGATGGTTGAATTATTGTCAAAAAAATAGTTGTGAATATGCTTAGTCTGTTCAGAAAAGAGATCACCCAATTTTTTGGTTCAATAACCGGAACGATGGTATCGGTAGTTTTTCTGGTTGTAACCGGCCTTTTTTTATGGGTTTTTTCAGGGAACTATAATATTCCTGATGGCGGATATGCAAGCCTGAATGGTCTTTTCGAAATTGCTCCGTGGATTTACCTGTTCCTGATCCCTGCGGTTACGATGCGGATGTTTTCCGATGAGAAGCGAAGTGGTACTATGGAACTGTTGCTTACTCGTCCCATTTCTGAAATCCGGCTGATTTTTGCCAAATTTCTGGCAGCTCTTTTTGTTGTCTTATTAACCTTATTGCCAACACTAATCTATTTTTACTCGGTCTATTCCCTGGGAAATCCCGTTGGGTGTGTTGATACCGGGGCAACATGGGGCAGCTACACCGGACTCTTATTACTCGCTGTGATTTACCTGACAATAGGGCTTTTCACCTCTTCTCTCACAGACAATCAGGTTGTTGCATTTATTCTTGCTGTTTTTATTTGCTTCTTTTGGTACTCAGGGTTTGACTTTATTGCCCATTTGCCGTTTTATCCGGGTATCTCGGCAAAGATCAGTTCGCTTGGAATTGATGCCCATTACGAATCGGTTAGCAGGGGTGTACTGGACAGCCGTGACCTTCTCTATTTCATATTTATGGCCGGGTTTTTCATCCTGATTACACGGATTGTTCTTGAATGGAAACGAAGGCCGGTAAAAAGATCAGTCAGACATTTTTTAGTTTATATTTCAGTATTACTGATCATTACATGGATTTCTGATTCCAGTTTCTTTCGTCTCGATTTGACTTCTGAAAAGAGGTATACCCTTTCTGATCAAATGCATCAACTGCTTAAAAAAGTCAATACCCCGGTTGACGCTGAGCTCCTGCTGGCCGGAGATCTCCCCCCCGGTTTTATAAAATTGCAATCGGCTGCCCTTGAAAAACTGCATGACATCCGAATTTACTGTGGACAGCCATTTAAAATTTATACCACTGATCCATATGAAGTTGATGATAAGAAAAAGTATCTGGACTACCTGCAGTCGATGGGGATTGCTCCCGTAAATTTGCGCATTAATACAGACAGGGGAGTATCCAATAAAACCGTTTTCCCGACTTTGATATTGCACGGTGGTGGAAATGAAATCGCCATCAATTTGCTGAAAAATGATCCGTTTTTGCGCGATGAGGAGAATTTAAGCAGATCAGCAGAATTACTTGAATATGAATTTGCCCGTGGCTTGACATTACTGTTTCAGGATAAGCGTGAAAATATAGCCTTCCTGACCGGGAATAATGAATTGGAGGAGATCCAGGTCAGAGATATATCTGCAAATCTTTCTGAAAGCTTTAATATTCAGCGAATTTCGGTCGATCGGCTTTTGGCGGTTCCGGATAGTTTTAGGAGTTTGGTCATCGCCAATCCGACAAAACCTTTTTCAGAACGGGATAAATTCGCTGTTGATCAATATTTAATGCGCGGAGGGAGGATCCTTTGGCTGATCGATCCGGTAAGTGTCAGTCTCGACAGCCTTTCGGGTGGAATGTCAACCCTTGCCTTTCCACGCGACCTAAATCTGACGGATCAGCTTTTTCACTATGGCGTCAGGCTAAATTCTGATCTGATTCAGGATGTTGAATGTCAGCAAATTAAGGTGAATACCGCACAGGTTGGCCAACCACCGAAATATTCTATGGCACCCTGGTATTTTTCTCCGCTGTTGTCCCCGGCTCAGAACCACCCTATTGGGAAGAACGTTAACCGGGTGTTATCTGAATTTGTCAGCTCAGTTGATCTGGTTGGAGAGTCCGCGACGACAAAGAGTACGATTATTCTCACCTCTTCGCCTTATGCGCGGTCCAATCAAAGTCCCATGGTAGTGAACCTGGGAATGATAGATGCTCCCCCTGCACGGGAACTTTTTAATAAACAGTATATTCCAACCGGTATTTTAACGGAAGGGATTTTTACTTCTGTTTTTAAAAACAGATTGATCAGGGAACTTATTGCCCCTGGTGTTACACCTGCCTTCGAAAGTAAACCGACAAAGATGATCGTGATTGCTGACGGTGGCATGATTGCCAATAAAGTGAGTTTTTCGGGTGGGAAATACGTTCCGCTTCCATTGGGATATGATAAAATCTCGAACATTACTTTTGGGAATAAAGAGTTTCTGATTAATGCCGTTCATTACCTTTGTGACGATTCCGGGCTCATGGAATTGAGATCGCGCACCATGCAGATGCGTCTGCTTGACAAGGTGAAATTACGAGAGCAAAAGACGTTCTGGCAGCTGATCAATGTCGTTCTGCCGGTAGTGCTTGTTCTTTCCGGAGGTCTTCTTTTCTGGTTTCTGCGAATCCGGAAATATGCAAGGCAACCGTCTGACAATTAAATTTATAAACAAATACAAAGAAGTTTATAATTTCAATTGGATTAATTTTTAATTATTTATCTTTTGAAATTGGAAACTGACTGAATATTTGTAAATTCGTCAATTCGTGTTACAACGATTTTTGATCCTTTTCAAGGACCGATATAGTATTGAAAAATAAAACAAACTTAAGTATACAACCAATGAAATTTGTCGTTTCAAGTACGGAATTGCTGAAGCATCTGAATGCAATCAGTAGGGTGATCAGCAGTAAGAATACCTTGCCAATTCTTGATAATTTTTTGTTAAAACTCGAAGGAAGTACCTTGTTGATTACAGCTTCTGATTTGGAGACAACCCTTATCACCAGGATTGAACTTGAAAATTCTTCAGAAGAGGGTTTGATTGCCATTCAGGCAAAAATTATGCTAGATACGCTCAAAGAGTTCCCTGAGCAACCACTTACTTTCAATATTGACCCCGATTCACTGGCAGTTGAAATTCTGTCAGCAAATGGCAAGTTTTCGATTGTTGGTCATAACGGAGAGGATTTCCCTGTTTTACCAAAACTGGGTGAGAATCACAATGAAATAAGTCTCCCTCACGACCTGTTGCTCTCCGGAATCAATAAAACGCTTTTCGCCACTGCTGATGACGAGCTTCGTCCGGTGATGAATGGTATTTATATCGAGCTTTCTCCCGAGGAGATTGCCTTTGTCGCATCCGATGCCCATAAACTGGTCAGATACAAACGGAGTGATGTGAAATACAGTGATGTTGCCTCATTCATTCTTCCCAAGAAACCGGCATCATTACTCAAGAACCTCCTTCCGCGTGAAGATTCGGATGTAAAACTTGAATTCGATGAAAAGAATGCCTTCTTTACCCTGAATGGTTTTAAGATGGTTTGCCGCCTGGTGGAAGGGAAATACCCTGCCTATAATTCTGTGATACCGCTGAATAACCCGAACGAAATGGTTATTGACCGGGTTGAATTTTTCACAACTTTGCGACGGGTATCTGTTTTTGCCAATCAGGCGAGCAACCTTGTCCGATTAAAACTTAAACCTTCTGAATTGGTTGTTTCGGCCCAGGATATCGATTTTGCCATTTCAGCAGTTGAAACGATCAAATGTGAATACGAAGGACAACCTATGGAAATTGGGTTTAAATCCACTTTCCTCATCGAAATCCTTTCGAATCTCTCTTCCGGGGATGTGAAACTGAAACTCTCAGATCCTTCACGAGCCGGTCTTTTGGTGCCAGCCGAAAAAGAACTCGAGTATGAAGATGTTCTGATGCTTTTGATGCCAATGATGATCAATGCATAATTCCTGAATCAATTAATATTAAAGACCTGGTGGTTTGTCGACTGCCGGGTCTTTTATTTAATATTAAATCCATTAATCGGGGCTCTACCCCGTAAATAAAGACTTAGAATGAAGCTCAACCTGAAAAATCCGATTGTATTTCTTGATCTTGAAACCACAGGGATCAACGTTGTCACCGATCGTATTGTAGAGATTGCTCTGCTGAAAATTTTCCCCGATGGTCATGAAGAAGAGAAACTTCAACGCATTAACCCCGGCATTCCGATTCCGCCTCAGGCATCGGCCATACATGGTATTTATGACGAAGATGTAAAGGATGCCCCGCTTTTTAAGGAAGTAGCGAAAATTTACGCGAAATTTATTGAAGGGTGTGACCTGGCTGGCTTTAATTCAACCCGTTTCGATATTCCATTACTCTCAGAAGAATTTTTGAGGGTCGACATCGATCTGGACATGAAAAAGCACAAATTCGTGGATGTTCAGATTATCTTCCACAGGATGGAAAAGCGGACTCTTGCTGCTGCCTATAAGTTTTACCTGATGCAGGACCTTGAAAATGCGCACAGTGCTATGGCTGACACAAAGGCAACTTATGAGGTCTTAAAAGCTCAGCTAGACCGGTATGATGGCGTTGAATTTGATGACAACGGAAAAAAGACGGTTCCGGTTATAAATAATGTTGACGCTTTGGCCTCATTTTCAGCATTTGATAAAAGTGTTGATTTTGCTGGAAGGATAGTTTATGATGATAAAGGGGTGGAAGTTTTTAATTTTGGTAAACATAAAGGAAAAGCTGTTGAGAAAGTGCTGCAGGAAGAGCCAGGGTATTTCTCCTGGATGATGCAGGGTGAATTTCCTCTTTATACAAAAAAGATCCTTACTTCGATAAAATTAAGGGACTTAAACCGGAAATTTTAAATATTAGTCCACTTCTTTAATTTATCTTTGTTCGGAGAATACTAATACTCACTATCATGAAAATCATTTGTATAGGACGAAATTATTTGAAACATGCCCGGGAACTTGAGCATGATATTCCTACCGAACCGGTTTTTTTCATGAAACCGGATTCTTCCTTATTATTGGATAACCGTCATTTCTATCTTCCAGGATTTTCAAATGAGATTCATTATGAGGTTGAATTAGTGGTTAAAATCAACAGGCTTGGCAAGACGATTGAAGCGCGATACGCTCACCGCTATTACGATGAGATTGGCCTGGGTGTTGATTTTACTGCGCGTGATCTGCAGCGGCAACTGATCGAAAAAGGGTTGCCATGGGAAAAATCAAAAGCCTTTGATTCATCGGCAGTCCTGGGAGAATTTATCCCCAAAGAAGAGTTGGGTGACCTGGGTCAGATCGATTTTTCGTTGCGGAAAAACGGTGAGATTGTTCAGCATGGCAATTCCAGGGATATGATTTTTGCTGTAGATACCATTATCGAACATGTTTCACAGTTTGTGACCCTTAAAATAGGCGACCTGATCTATACCGGTACTCCCGCCGGTGTTGGTCCGGTCAAAATCAATGACCAGCTTGAAGGGTTTATCGGTGAGCGGAAGATGTTTGATTTTCTGGTGAAATAGGGAAATAAATGGAAATAGAAGGAAATTTAGTTGTTATTCAGGTATGATATAATTCGATCTATTTCCACTTATTGCTACTAATTTCCACTTCTTTCTTCTTATTTCTATTTTATTTTCCCGCGCATTCCTCATCCACAAACCAATGCAATTCCCCAATTGGATGGATATGTGAAGCAGGATAGGCTGACGCGTTATCCGATCCGGTTATTATCTCGTTGAAAATCCTTGATTTGGATGTCCCGGAAACCAGGAAAGCCACTCTTTTGGCATGATTCAGAACCTCACCGGTCAGGGTAATCCGTTTTTGGCCGGATTCGGGATGCACGGCAATGAAGGTGAACTTGTCTGATTTCATCAGTTGCATCTGATTTGGGAAGATTGAGGCTGTATGCCCGTCATCACCCATACCCAGCATGATCAGATCAAAGGTGGGCCAGCCATTTAGAAGTGATATAAGTGATTGTATTTCAGTTGAATATTCTCTAGCTTCCAGGATTGGATCAGATTCTCCTTTTACCCGGTGTATCTGATCGGGCAGTATCCCTATCTTCGAAAAGAGCAGTTTATTCACCACTCCAAAGTTGCTTTCAGGATCGGCGGGCGGAACCATTCTTTCATCGCCCCACCAGAAATGGATTTTAGACCAGTTTAGCTGACTGGCATATTTTTCAGCCAAAAGTGTGAAAAGGAGAGATGGTGTTTTGCCACCAGATAAGGCAAGGTGAAATGAATTTTCATTTGTTTCATTTACCCATTGAATGAGCTGTTTGGCGAAGGCATCAGCCAGGTCTTCGGGCGATCTTGAAGTATGAATAATTGGTGTCATTGTTTTGATACGCTTAAAATGCAAATAAATGTCAGTGTATATTAGATACCCTAATTTCTTCCAGGAAGATCGATTTCAAATGAAATGGTTATTGATTGAAAACAACTTGCCGGTGAAAATTGATTGTTTATTAGTATGTGCTTGATAATCATGCTATATTTACCATATTGTAAAAAACATTAGGTAAAAAATAATGGAATATAATAATAGCGAAATTATTGTAAATATGATATGTTGCCAAAGGATATTCCTTTCGTAATTACTGGGATTTCTATTGTTTTTCAGCACCAAACAGATCTTTCTATAATCACTAAAACGCTCGAGATTTTTGTTCAATCGATATTTTCTTTTCTCAAAATCTGATAAACATGTTTTCGAAAGGCAATGATATATATTACAAAAAAGCCAGTTATAACGATAAAAATAACGCTGTAGTAAAAGGTATTCATGATTATTTTAGGTTAGTATTAAATATTTTAAGAGTATTTTATCTAACTCATTTTGCCATCTGTTTTGGAAGTATTCCGGAGCCGACTTGTTCAAGTCCTGTAGAAGTCAGCCCCGGAATGCCAATTGCAGAATATCATACTAATTTTGGTTATTTTCACTTTTCTTTGAATCAAATCGGAATAATTTATGGATCATCTGAATTCACCGGTACAACCCCAAACCATGATCACTCCCTCCTTTTCCAGGTATTCAAGAGCAACCGGTACTTGTTCCGATTTCCCGTTATACAGCCCCTGAAACGATCCTGAATCCCGGATTGGCTCACCTAATTTAATCTGAATATCCGTAGAAAATTCGATATCAGAGAAGGGAACCATTTTAAAGATAGCCTCTTTTGCACACCAATGGAGCAAAAGTTTATGGTTTGAGAAACCTGAGGCCTCATGGCATACGTCAAATTCATCCGGTGATAGAAAACGGCTGGCAACTCTGCTGATCGGACGTGTGGCATTTTCAATATCGATACCTGGAAGGAAGGATTCATGCAGCATTATTGCAGCGAATCCTGTGGTATGAGAGATACTTATTAGATATTTACTATGGTCGAGGTATGGTCGGCCATCCTGGTGATATTTAATCAAATTCCTCTCTCCGGTCAATTCATTTAACAATGCCCGGGTAGCCAGCCACTCTTTTTTACGATGCAGAGCAGAAATCCCCGAATAGGTAATCCAATCAGGCAATGTCAAATCTGCTAAATGTTCCAACTCTTCAAGTTCTTCAGAGATTTTCCAAAGTCCGATCTCGCTGTTATCCCTATTTTTATGCAGAATCAGCGGCATTATTTAAGTTCTTTCCATTCTGTTGTTTTGATCAGTTGCAAAACATCACTGGTCAAAAATCCAATAACAGGCTGTAGGCTATCGATGTTTGGTATCTCTTTGATATATAAGGCTCCACGCAGGAAATTCCGAAGACTGTCAGTGAGGTAAAACTGCATTGGCGAAGCTGCATTTCCTTTGATATTGTATATTGTACCGTAAACTTTCTTCGACGGATTTAGAAAAAGTTGTTCATCAATCGCACTGGCTTTTTGAGAATGCTGATAGGCAAGGGACCGTGACTCCTCGATATAGGTTTGCAGGTTGTTGTTGATTTTTTTATAACTGATATGGATTTGTGCATGATTAGCCGGCACTTCTATGGTGATCCAATCTGGCTGATCAGGACTTAATGGATCTTGACCGGGAATAGAATAGGAAGGTACCTGGAAAGAATATGGGACAGTCAAATCTAATGGTTTGTAACTTTTAACGGGGAAAGCTATCCTAAAATATCCCCTGGGTCTGGGCGTATAATTTTTTTGACATGATCCGGTTATCCACAATACTCCAATCAGGATGAAAATAGGTATATGCCTCATATTTAATATTTCACAGTCGTTAGATGCACAAAATTCAGAATTTGGGTACTCAGAATCAAAATGGTAAATCATCCTCCTTATCCCCTTGAGCACCATAAGAAACCGGATCATTATTTGACTCACCAACCTGGCTGACTTCACCTGGTTTGGATCCATCAGCAAATGATCCTTCCCCTTTTTTACCCAGTAGCTGTATGGATTCAGCATAGATTTCTGTCACATACCTTTTTGATCCATCCTGGGCATCATAACTTCTGGTTCTGATTTTGCCGTCAACATAAATCTGGCTCCCTTTATGGATATAATTTTCAGCAATAGTGGCCAATCCCCGCCAGCAAACAATGTTGTGCCATTCGGTGGTGGTTACCTTCTCTCCGTTTTTATTGGTATAATTCTCAGAGGTAGCCAATGTGAAATTTGCCACCGATACATTACTTTCAAGGTGCCTAACTTCAGGGTCCTTTCCGACATTCCCGATTAGAATAACTTTATTGATTGACATAGTTTAAAAGTTAATGGTTTATAGAGCTCAATATACGATAATTTATTCGAATTTAACGCTCCAAAGGTAAAAAATTAGGTCGGATTTTAGGTTTTTCGCGACATTTTGTTCCTGTTCTTTTCCATCAGAAAGTTATCAATTAGTTTGGGGATTGGAAATTCGGAGACATCCTCGGGACGTATTTTTATCCAGTTGTGGGCGGAATAGGGTTTTGATGCGGAGATATTAATAAACCTAACATGCAACTTTTGATGCGACAAAAGATGAATGATTTCTCCACTAACTGATTCAATGCGGATTGATGAATTACCAAACAAGGTTTTGAATTTTTCATTGGTGAGCAACTCCTCAATAGTCATGGCCTTTGATGTCTCGATAAGTGGAAGTTGATATAAATTTTGCCAGATATCATTGGTATCCCTTTTCTCCAGAAAGATCGATTTTTCATGTTCCAGATAGAGGTAATTGAAAAACCGATGCCTCACCTTTACTTTATTTGTCTTAACCGGGAATTGAGTGATCGCAGCCATGCTGAAGGCTATGCATTGGCCCTGAAAGGGACACATGGTGCAACCCGGGTTTCGTGGTGTGCACTGTAGCGCTCCGAATTCCATCAGGGCTTCATTAAATGTTCCGGGGTTTTGCTGATCGATTAGTTCGGTTGCCAGGTTGCTGAATTCTATTTTCCCTTTTGTGGAATCTACGGGAGTTGTTATTCCAAAAATCCGGGAAAGTACCCGGTAGACATTCCCGTCAATGGCCGCATAAGGCAGCCCAAATGATATTGAAGCAATTGCAGCAGCTGTATAATCTCCTATACCCTTCAATTTCTTGAGATTATCATAGGTTGCCGGAAACTGACCGTTGAAATCGTCCATGACCTGGCGGGCAGCTATATGCATATTTCTGGCTCTGGAATAATAGCCCAACCCTTGCCAGATTTTTAAGACTTCAATTTCCGGTGCACTGGCTAATGATTGGATATCCGGAAACTTTTCAATAAACCGAAGAAAGTAATCTGTTCCCTGATCGACTCTGGTTTGCTGAAGGATTATTTCAGATACCCAAACATAATATGGCATATGATTTGTACGCCAGGGAAGATCACGTTTATTCTGTTTGTACCAATCGTTCAATATTTTATGAAATTGAGGCATAAATTTTATGAATTTGAAAATAAATTACAAAAAGAAGAAAAAATATTGATTAGTATGTTGTTGGTTAAATCAAAAGCGATATATTTGTGCACCAAAATTGAAACAAAAGGTCGAATCATTTAAATTTTTAGTAATGACAAAAGCAGATATCGTAAACGAGATTTCGAAGAACACCGGTATTGAAAAGGTGACCGTTCAGAAAGCAGTTGAAGCATTCATGGACACCGTATCCGGTTCACTTTCAGAAGGAAACAATGTTTATCTTCGTGGATTTGGTAGTTTCATCGTGAAAAAACGTGCTGAAAAGACAGCCCGTAATATTTCGCGTAATACTACCATCATTATTCCGGAACATAAAATTCCATCTTTCAAACCTGCTAAAACTTTTGTGGGTCGGGTAAAAAATAATGTAAAATAATTAAAAGATTATTATGCCAAGCGGTAAAAAAAGAAAAGGACATAAGATGGCTACCCACAAACGGAAAAAACGTTTGCGGAAAAATCGCCACAAGAAAAAGAAGTAAATTCTTTGTGGTAGAAAAGGAATTTAGGACCTAAAGTGCTTTTGCACTTTAGGTTTGTTGTATTTATAAATGTTTATTTAAAGTTAAGAGTAGAGACCGTGAGTAATGAACTGATTATTGATGTATCGCCCTCACATGTTGAAATCGCTTTACTCGAAAACAAAAAACTGGTAGAACTTAACAGGGAAAGCAGCGATCTTAAATTTTCGGTCGGAGATATTTACCTCGCAAAGGTAAAGAAGATCATGCCTGGATTAAATGCTGCTTTTGTTGATGTGGGCTATGAGAAAGATGCGTTCCTTCATTATTTGGATTTAGGTCCACAATTCCAGACCTTAAACAAGTTTCTGAAGCAGTCGAATTCCAAGAAGATTAAGTTAACCAATGAGTTACGAATCCAACCGGAACCAGACATTCAGAAAGACGGGAAGATAGGTGATGTTCTTAAAACAGGTCAGACTATTCTTGTGCAAATTGCAAAAGAACCAATCTCGACAAAGGGACCAAGACTTACTTCTGAACTTTCTGTCGCTGGCAGAAACATGGTTTTAATCCCATTCAGCAACAAAATTTCAGTTTCTCAAAAAATCGAATCGGCTGAGGAGAAAAGCCGTTTAAAAAAATTAGTTCAAAGCATTTGCCCTAAAAACTATGGGGTTATTGTCAGAACAGCTGCTGAAGGGAAACGTGTGGCGGAATTAGACCCTGAACTTCGGAGATTGGTAACTAAATTTGAGAATGCAGTAGTCAAACTCGAAAAGCAGGTTGCCCCTTCGTTGATTTTAGGAGAACTCGATCGTACAATTGGGATGATCAGGGATTTATATAACCCTGATTTTTCAAATATATTTGTAAATAACGAGGAGATTGCCGCTGAGATTAAGGAATATGTTGGAACTATTGATTCCGAAAAGAAAAAAGTAGTTAAATACTATAACGGCAAAATGCCAATTCTGGAATATTTTGGAATCGACAAACAAATCAAAGCATCTTTTGGTAAAACCGTCTCATTCAGAAGCGGTGCTTACCTGATCATTGAACACACTGAAGCATTTCATGTCATCGATGTAAACAGTGGAAACAGGTCCAAGACTGGTGATCAGGAATCTAATGCCCTTGAGGTTAATCTCGCTGCTGCTGAGGAGATTGCCAGTCAATTACGCCTTCGCGACATGGGAGGCATTATTGTCATCGATTTTATCGATATGCACGGGAATGAGAACCGGCAGAAAGTTTTCGAGAAAATGAAGGAAGCGATGTCTTCCGACAGAACAAAGCATAATATTTTGCCCTTAAGCAAATTTTGTTTAATGCAAATTACACGGCAACGGGTGCGACAGGAAATGTCTATTGAAACGGCTGAAACCTGCCCTGTCTGCAAGGGCTCTGGAAAAGTTACCCCAACCCTTTTATTCATCGAAGAGATAGAACAAAAAGTGAGGTATATCTTCGAAGAATTACATAAACAAAAACTAACTATTAAACTCCATCCATTTGTTGGAGCTTATCTTACGAGGGGTTTTCCTTCCAAAGCATTGAAATGGTGGTGGAAATATCACAAAAGAGTTAGAATTGAAGAGATTAACGCAATGAGTTTCCTCGATTCAAAGTTTTATGATGAAAACACCGAAGAAATTATCTTTTAGACATCACAAGCTCATGCCAATAAAGCATGAGCTTTTTTTATAGCTTTGAATTTTGATTTTAAAACGATGAAAAAAAGAAAAGTACTACTGATTGTACTCCTGATTGTCGCATCCTTTCCACTGTTTGCGCAAATAGTTCGGCCTGTATCCTGGACAGTTTCTCAAAAGGCTGTCGGGAATGGAGAGATAGAACTTGGACTGAAGGCTTCGATTCAGCCGGGATGGCACCTTTACAGCACTAAACTGCCCGAAGGCGGTCCGGTCAAAACTACCTTTACATTTACCCCAGACAGCGGACGATACAAAGTCATCGGGGAAGTTTCATCGGTAACAAAACCCACGAGAGAACATGATCAGATCTTTAATATGGATCTGGAGTTTTATAGTAATGAAGCCATCTTTTCACAAAGAATCAAGGTGCTGACGTACCAACCGTTCGAATTGAAGGGAACCATTGAATATCAAACCTGCAACAACGAAACCTGCACCCTTGATGAACACGATTTTTCCTTTAAGATCGATGGTTCAGGTGAGGTCAGTGCTAATGTAAAAATGGCGGGACTTCCGAAAGATCAGGACAATCAGCATCACGGGCTTTGGTGGTTTCTTGTTTTCAGCTTTGTTGCAGGACTTGCTGCGATTCTGACACCCTGCGTTTTCCCGATGATTCCAATGACGGTCTCCTTTTTTATGAACCGTAATAAGTCAAAATTGCAGGCCAGGATTCAGGCATTGGTATACGGAGGGTCGATTATTCTTATTTATACCCTGATCGGAACATTGGTGGCTCTTACGCTGGGTGCCGATTTTGCCAACTGGATTAGTACTCACTGGCTTCCTAATATCTTGTTTTTTATAGTATTCGTTGTTTTTGCCTTCTCTTTCTTTGGTGCTTTCGAAATTGTTCTTCCCGGGAGCTGGGGTAACCGTGCCGATCAGTTTGCGGATAAAGGGGGCATTGGAGGCGCTTTTTTCATGGCTTTAACACTGGTCCTGGTCTCCTTTAGTTGTACGGGTCCTATTGTCGGAGCGATATTGGTGGAATCTGCCGGAGGAATGGTGATCAAACCAATCGTGGGGATGCTGGGATTCTCTTTGGCTTTTGCCCTTCCGTTTACCCTTTTTGCACTATTCCCTCAATGGCTTACCAATTTGCCGAAATCGGGTGGCTGGCTTAATTCGGTTAAAGTGGTCCTTGGTTTTGTTGAATTGGCTCTTGGCCTTAAATTCTTAAGTATTGCGGACCAGACCTATCACTGGCGCATCCTTGACCGTGAGATATATATCGCTTTCTGGATTGTAATATTCACCATGATGGGATTCTATCTGCTTGGGAAGATGAAGTTTGCCCACGACAGCGAAACCAAACATATCACCGTCCCCCGCCTGATGATGGCGTTGATAACCTTTACATTTGTGGTTTATCTTATTCCGGGGATGTTTGGAGCCCCATTAAAGGCAATTTCTGGCTATCTGCCACCGATGACTTCTCACGATTTTGACCTTCATAAAATTATCCGGGATGAAGTCAAACTGGTCGATCATACCTTAGGAGCCGCCGTTCTTTCAAAATCATCTTCAGCGTTATGCGAAAAGCCTAAGTTCAGTGAATTTCTTGAATTGCCTCATGGTCTTGAAGGGTTCTTCGATTTTGAGCAGGGACTGGCTTGTGCCAGGGCTCAGAATAAACCGGTTTTTATCGATTTTACCGGTCATGGCTGTGTGAATTGCCGTGAAATGGAGGCGAATGTCTGGTCTGATCCGCGGGTGTTGGAGAGACTCAAAAATGACTTTGTCATCATTGCTTTGTATGTGGATGACAAAACAGCACTTCCCCAGAGTGAATGGATAACATCGACCTATGATCAGAAGGTTAAAAAGACAATCGGAAAGAAATTTGCTGATTTTCAGATTTCCAGGTTTGGAGTAAACGCTCAGCCATACTATGTTTTGCTCGATCCTGATCAGAATCTTTTAACTATACCAACAGCCCGGGATCTAAATCCGGATCATTTCATTGAATTCCTTGATAAGGGATTGTCAGAGTTTAAAGCGCGGCAATCCACAAAATAATTGACCCACTAGTATTAATTGATGTTATGAACAATAATTCTAATTCTTTATTTTGGAATGTCGATACGCAGGAAGACTTTATCGATCAGGGAGGCAATCTCTATGTCCAGGGGGCAGAAACAATCAGACCCGTTCTGAGACAGATTACAACACTGGCAAAAGAGTTAGGGGTTCGTGTGATGAATACCTGTGATTATCATTATATTAATGCCGAAGAAATTTCCGAAAATCCGGATTATATTACCAAATTTCCGCATCATTGTATGGCAGGTACTGCAGGGGCTCAGTTTATCGCCGAGACGGATCCGGAAACGCCTCTGATTATTGATTGGGATTCAGAACTGGCAATTTTTGCTGAGTTCGACGATGCAAGCCGTTTCAGGAATATTGTACTGCGGAAAAATGAATTTGATGTCTTTACCGGGAATCCTTATACGGATAAGGTACTGGATATCCTACGTCCGGATCAGATTTTTGTATATGGAGTTACTACTAATATTTGTGTGGACAGGGTAGTTGTCGGATTAGCCGAGCGAGGGTTCAAAGTATTCGTAATAGGAGATGCCATCAGGGAATTACCCAATTTGCCACTTCCTTTCGATACCTGGAACGCCAAAGGCGTTAAAACTATCCTGTTTGCAGATATTGAATCGTATTTATAATCAGGATATTAACGGCTCAGTTAAGAGGGAAATTCACCTGATACATCGGTCAGTACCTCATACCCGGTATTGGTTACCAATATGGTATGCTCAAATTGCGCTGAAAGCTTGCCATCAACTGTCCGGGCAGTCCATCCGTCAGTTTCATCAACCTGTACTCGGGGCTTCCCTTCGTTGATCATCGGTTCGATGGTGAATATCATTCCCGGTTTCATGATGGGGCCACTGTTTCTTCGTGCTGCATGATCAACCTGTGGATCTTCATGGAACTCGATCCCGACACCATGTCCACAATATTCATAGACAACTGTAAACCCTTGAGAAATAGCATATCTGGATATTGCATAGCCAATATTCCCCAGATAATTCCCTGGTCTTACCTGCTGAATACCAAGGTTAAGGCAGTGTTTGGTGGCATTTACGAGTTTAACGGCACTTTCAGTTGCCTCTCCCACAATAAACATTTTGCTGGTATCTCCGAAATAGCCATTCAGTATCGTGGTAATATCAATATTCAGAATGTCTCCGTTTTTTAAGATTACATCTTCAGATGGTATTCCGTGGCAGATTACCTCATTGGGAGAGATACAACATGACTTTGGAAATCCGCTGTAATTAAGCGTTGCCGGGATTGCGCCCTGAGAGATGGTGTAATTATGGATCAATTGATCCAAATAGCCTGTGGTAACCCCTTCCTTTACGTAATCTGCAATATATACGAGAATCTCTCCGGCCAGTTTTGAACTCTTCCTGATCCCCTCGATCTGCTCTGAAGTTTTAATTATTATACTCATTCAATTATTCTGATTCTTTAAATGTTGAAAAACCATGCAAAGATATCTTATTAACGTCCAATAGAATAATTTTGTTCAGTAAAGATTAGGTGAGCACTAACTTTTAAGCCAGGAAAGAATTTTGGCTGTCTTATCATTAGTAGGTAATTCCCCGTCAAGCCATCGGATTTTAAATCCCTCACGCTCTATTTTCCGGAACCAGGTCATCTGCCTCTTGGCAAACTGGTGAATCGCCGTATTCAGATTTATAACTAATTGTTCATAGGTTAACTGACCCGTAAGATAATTTGTAATATATTTATATTCAAGTCCGTAATAAGTCAGGTCATCCGGTTTTATGCCGCTGTCCAACAATTTCTGAACTTCATCTATCATCCCGTTCGCTAGCCTTTGGTGCAATCGGGCTGTAATCTTTCTTCTGCGTAATTCGCGTTCTATCCTGATCCCGACAATTAAACTGTTGATTTTGGGGAAAGAGAGATCTGTTTCAGGATGTGCGAGGCAAAATTCTTCAATTTCAATAGCCCGGATGGCTCTTTTGGAATTTTCAATATCGCTTGTATTATGGATTGATTTATAACTGCTTAGGATTTCCTTCAGGGAGTTGAGTGACATTATTTGAAGTTCGGCACGACGTTTCTCATTGATCGGGACCTGGATGAGCCGGTATCCTTTCAGAATTGCCTCAAGATACATTCCGCTTCCTCCGCACATGACCGGGAAAATACCCTCTACTTTCAGCTCCTGATAAACTTTCAGAAAATCCCGTTGATACTCGAAAACATTGTACTGATAGCCTGCTTCTGCAATATCAATCAGGTGGTAAGGAACATAGGTGCCATTTATCCGGTACTCTTCAAGGTCTTTTCCCGATCCAAGATCCATGTTCCGGTATATTTGTCTTGAATCTGCAGAAATCACCTCACCTCCAAGAAGATAGGCCAGGTTGGCCGCCACTTCTGTTTTCCCTGAGGCCGTAGGCCCAAGGATGGTCACCATATCATACTTTAATCCGGTCATCTCAGGTTAAATTGTTGAGCAAATTAGCTTAAATTTGGATAACTAAAATGATTAATCCTGAATTTCCGGTTTTTATTCAGAATTTATATTTGTGAAGCAATTCCTTAAAGCATTATTTAATCCGCCTGGGTTTTGTTAGATTTGCACTTTGTATTTCCGGAATTTTAAAATGATAGTTCAGCAACACATAAATATTAAAAATAAACGGGCGAGCTTCGATTATGAGTTTATCGACAAGTATGTGGCAGGCATTGTCCTGTTGGGTACCGAAATAAAATCGATCAGACTTGGTAAAGTGAGTATGAATGATGCTTATTGTCATTTTGTTGCAGGGGAACTTTATATCAAAAACCTGAGCATCTCGGAATACGATTTTGGGAATCTGAATAATCACGAGGTTCGTCGTGAACGAAAGCTGCTGATGAGCCGACGTGAGCTCAATAAGCTTGAGCGGAAACTAAAGGAATCAGGGTTGACCATAGTTCCGGTGAGGCTGTTCCTGAATGACAGGGGATTGGCAAAATTGGAGATTGCCCTGGCACGCGGCAAAGCAAACTATGACAAGCGGCAAACTCTAAAATCCAAAGATGCACAACGGGAGATGGACCGGGTCAGGAAGTAAGCAGGAATCGTAAGGGCGCAAAATCGTACGCCTCCACAATTATCTCATTATCTTATTTCACCCACATAAAAATCCTGTCCCAACGGATTCTGGAGAAGAAATTCTTCCCGTTATCCAACGAAAGCCACACCAAAGAGGCCTTCCCTACGATATGATCCTCGGGCACAAATCCCCAGTACCTCGAATCAGCTGAATTGTAACGGTTATCACCCATCATCCAGAAATAATCCATTTTGAAGGTATAAGTCGAAGCCGGGGTCCCGTTTATATAGATCGTATTCTCTTTAATTTTTAAATCGTTTTCTTCGTAAACGGCTATAATTCTTTTATATAGCGGTAGATTCGCCAGGGTCAGGCTGATGGTTGTCCCTTTTTTTGGAACCCATATCGGACCAAAATTGTCCAGATTCCATCCAAAGCCCGGATCATTGGGAAACAATGCCTGATCAACTTTTTCAGCCGGCAGAAGATACCTTTCAACGGATTGGATGAATTTCAAATTGGCTAGCTTTTTTGCCTGTCCGGAGGTTAACGAGAGAATATAATGTGAGTCTGATCCTTCTGTTTCTGAACGGGTGATTTCCAGTTTTTCAAGAATATTATCGTTTATGGGGGACCCGTTGGTGGTGACCTGGTATTTATATTGAATTCCCGGGATTTCCTTTGGATACCTTCCATTGACAAAAACCTGCCCTTTTACTATCTTTAGGGAATCACCCGGAACCGCGATACATCGTTTGATGTAATTTTCCCGTTTGTCCACCGGACGGTAAATGATGTCTCCAAAGGTTCTTTTATCACCCCAGACCTGTGCCCTGCCGTACAATCGTACTAATTCATAGTAATCGCTCGATTCCTGCAATCTGACTGAAACGGTATCCCCTTCGGGGAAATTAAAAACAACCACATCGTCGTTTTTAACCTTGCCCGTTCCTGCAATCCGGCGGTAAGGATATTGAATTAGCCTTGAATAGGAGGGGAGAGATCCCAGTAAAGGCATCGTATTGTGTACAAACGGGAAAGAGATCGGAGTGTTGGGCATCTTAGGCCCGTAGGCCGTTTTGCTTACAAAAAGATAATCTCCGACCATCATCGATTTTTCCATGGATGAAGTGGGAATGGTATATGCCTCAATAAAGAACATCCGGATAAAAGTTGCAGCAACTACTGCAAAGATTATGGCATCAACCCATTCCACAACAGCTGTTTGCTTTCCCCGGGGAGGATTCTTTTTCTTCCAGAAGGCCCAGTGAACCTTCCCGGAAATATAGGTGTCAAATATGATGAACAGGCCAATCAGCCACCAGAAATTTCCCAGCCAGATAACCCATAACAAGTAAATACCACCTGTAAGGCCAAACTTCAACCATTTGTTATTTAAGATACTCGTCATATTAATCTTCTTTGTCGGCCTGTTTCCGGCTGAATTTTTCAAAACTTTTAAGATCTTCTACCTTGAAATTGCCGTAAAAGGAGACCAGGCAGCCAAACTGATGATCATCACTGTTCTTAACAAGGACATGACATTCTTTCACCCGTTTTGAATTTCCGTCGATCCAGAATTCCACGTTATCATCATCCTTAGCGTCATCTGGCCGTATCTTGCGGTAATCAAGAGTATTCAATTTCTCCGAGATACTTTTGGCAAGTGACCCGTGATTTTTGTTTTTCTCCCGGTTCGAAAACAGAACACGGATTTCCATCAAATCACCCGTAACTTTTTTGTTCTCCTCATCGATGTTCATATTTACGGCATCGATCATTGATTTAGAAAAGGCCAGGAAGGTAATCCCTTCACGATTGGCATACTGGTCGTAGATCCGATAAGATCTGCTTTGTGCCGATCCTGCCAGGGTCGTGAACAGGAGAGCTAAAACAATTCCAAGCTGGTAACTGGTTTTCATTTTTTATTTTTTTTAGGTTCATTAACCGGAGCCTGTTTCCTCATAGTAAGCTCCAGACCTGCTGGTTTCATGGTCCAATATTTTCCGCCCATATCTCCATCCCAGGTATCTGAAGTGTTTTTGATATCGTGAATGATCCTGACAATTTCATCACTCATATAAATCGTTTTATTTTCCGGTACTTTGAGGATAATCTCTACCTGTTGGTTCCGCCATACCGACTTGTCAGGGAGCATATACCAGGGTTGAAACGTGATCAGCGAATCCTGCCGGGTGAACTTGTAATTGATTTCCCTGGCATTATTCTGAGCTTTATCAAGGTCACGGCCCCTGGCTTTGGTTTTGATAACCATACTGAAATCGCCTGTTTCACTTTTCACAATATCAAGTTTGGGTTGATTAAGGAGAAATTCCTTGCCATTTACCGAGGCGATTCGTAATCCGTCGAAATTGAGGTTTGAATCGAGATAATCGTTAAATTCATCTGCCCCTAATTTGAGGAAAAGAGTATCGGATTTGGTCGTAATCTGTTCCTGCTTTGTACTTGTTGAGACGCTTTTGAAATCACTGAATCCCCTTACCAGCATAAATATTAGCAAAACAACTCCGATTACCCAAAGGCCTAAGGCGGTTAGGCCAACTGTTCCATTATCCGATCTGAACCTGAAGATCAGTTTGGTCCCTAAATATGCAAGCATGATCAGCGGAATCCCTATGGTCAGGCCAATTCCTATCCAGATCCAGAAGAGAGTATTCCCGTTTGCAAACAAATCGAGATAATGGGGCAGACCATTTCCGAGAGGAGTTATCCCAATAAATTCGTTGGTGATAAACAGGGAGGTGACAAGGGCTATAATTGCAAAAATACCGGCAAAAACCAAGGCTACTCCAATGATAACCGCCAGAACTTTCAGTATTGCCGTGAATATCGATGACAATATACTCCCGGCGTGATCCATACGTTCCCGGCTTCGGCTGTTTGTCCTGAATTTTTCATAATTTTCCTTGACATCCTGGATCTCTTCCTTGATATTTTTCGAGATATTATTGATATTTACCTCTTCACCTCTCATTTCAAGGCGTTGTGCCGAAGTGTAGGCTTTGGGGACAACAATCCACAGTATCAGGTAAAGCAACAGGCTCGAGCCCGCTCCAAAGAATAGTGCCACAAAGATCAACCGGATAATGACCGGATCGAAATTGAAATAGGCGCCAAGTCCGCTGCAAACGCCTCCCAGAACCCGGTCGTCCGGATCACGGTAAAGTTTTCTGTGAGTTTGACCTGGTATTTTCAATTGTGGCTCTTCTCCTTCCTTCGCATCATCAAAAGCCTCCGGCATTCCCATAATCCGGATTATTTCCTCAACATGTACCAGGGTAATCACCTCATGTCCATCCTTTACCCGTTCCTGAAACAGCTCGGAAATCCGTGATTCTATGTCTTCCACGATTTCCCTGGCTTCTGCGTCATTCCCGAAGTGCCTGTTAATTTGAGAGATATAATTATTCAGCCTGTCATAGGCATCATCGTCAATATGAAAAACCGTTCCGCTGATATTGATTGTAAATGTTTTTTTCATGGTGATATGATTTTCTAAAGATTCGTGATTTTTAGTTGGTTAATTGCTTCGACTAGTTCACCCCAGGCCATATCCAGTTCGTTCAGGAATATTTTACCCTCCCGGGTCAATTCGTAATACTTCCGCGGAGGCCCCTGTAAAGACTCTTCCCACCGATAACTCAGATAACCATCGTTTTTCAGCCTGGTTAGCAGCGGATAGAGGGTGCCTTCGACCACAATCATCTGTGCGACTTTCATTTCTGCAATGATATCAGAGGCATAAGATGGTTTTTTGGAAAGGTTCAACAGAATGCAATATTCGAGAATTCCCTTCCTCATTTGGGCTTTTGTATTTTCGAGGTTCATTGGTTTTTCATTTAATTTTTTTTAAGCGTATTGAAAATAAGCTTTGGATGTATTTCCCCTGTTTTATTGATTTAAACCAGGCGTACTTCGCGGGCAACTCCGATTGAGACCGGTTTTATTTTGCGAATATTCCCTTTTTTCTCCACCTTTTTGCAAGGTATCACTTTTTCGTTTTTTGAGACAGCTGAACTTTTTAAGTATTCAGAGATTTTATGTTCCGAGTATTGTGCTGCAGTTACCGCAACTGAAGGAATTGCCTGGTAGATCACCCTGATCCCAATGGCGGTTCCGATGGCAACACGGTTGCTGCAGGAGGAGAGCATGACCAACCCCGTAAACAGAACCACTAATTTCAATTTGTTTATCGCTGTTTTCATTTTGCTGCGTTTAATTATAATACCATCTTATACCTTTAAGTATGTATTACAAATATACATCTTAAAGAAGGTACTATGCAACACATAGTACTAAAATCTTTAACTATTTTTGAAAATAATTTTAAGTGTCAGTATTTTAGAGTTATACGATAATTTAGAGTAGTCTCAAATGACTCCTTTTTCATGAATTAATTGAAGAATGTGCTATTTTCAAGAAGATTTACGGCTTTAAATCGGATTTTGGTTGCTTCAAAACGCGCGTTTTTGCCACTTTTGGGGAAAAGCAGGTTTGGTTTTGGTCTTTAAACCGGATGGGATGAGGTATGGTTTCTGATTTTCCATTCCCGGCAGGTGGTGGCCGCAGGGAAAGAGAAAACCCCTTAATTTGCAGTTGTTTACAAATTAAGGGGTTTCTATTGGGTTGCTCCTTTGACTAGACTACTTTTTTTGAAGCCCGTTTACGATCATTTTCGTTGAGCATTATTTTCCGAAGCCTGATCGATTTTGGGGTGACTTCCACGTATTCATCTTTCTGGATGTATTCGAGAGCCTCCTCAAGGCTGAATTTGATTGGCGGTGCCAGTCTTACCTTATCGTCAGAACCGGATGCCCGCATATTGGTCAGTTTCTTGGATTTGGTGAGGTTCATCGCCAAATCCCCTTCACGGCTGCTTTCTCCAACGACCTGACCCTCGTAGATCTCTTCCTGGGGATCGATAAAGTATTTTCCCCTGTCCTGAAGTTTATTCAGCGCATAGGCAAAGGCTGTTCCGGTTTCAAGTGCGACCAATGACCCGTTCAGACGAGTTTCGATAGGTCCCCGGAATTTGTCATATTTGATAAAACGGTGTGCCATAACTGCTTCTCCCTGGGTTGAGGTCATCATCGTGGTCCGAAGTCCGATGATTCCGCGTGAAGGGATATGGAATTCAAGGTTGATGCGGTCTCCCTTTTTCTCCATATTCAGCATTTCACCCTTTCTTCGGGTGACAAGATCAATGGCTGTGCCACTCAGCTCTTCCGGAAGGTCGATGTGAAGTAACTCTATCGGCTCATATTTTTCGCCGGCAATCTCTTTAAACAGTACCTGGGGTTGTCCAACCTGAAGCTCATAACCTTCGCGGCGCATCGTTTCAATGAGTACCGACAGATGAAGAACGCCACGTCCATGAACATTCCATGCATCGGCTGAATCGGTAGTCTCTACATGCAAGGCGAGGTTTTTCTCCAGTTCACGCATGAGACGGTCATGAATATGCCGGCTGGTAACAAATTTACCCTCTTTGCCATAAAATGGAGAGTTGTTGATTGTGAACAACATACTCATGGTTGGTTCGTCAATTGAGATTGGTTCAAGCGGTTCCGGATTTTCGTAATCGCAGATTGAATCTCCAATTTCGAATCCATCAATTCCAACCAGAGCACAAATATCCCCGTTGCTTGCACTGAGGACTTTTTCCCTGCCCAGACCGGTGAAAACATGAAGTTCCTTGATTTTAGTCCTTGAGATTGTTCCATCCCGCTTAACGAGTGAAACGTTCATCCCTTCCTTCAGTTCGCCGCGATGGATACGTCCGATTGCGATACGACCCACATATTGGGAATAATCGAGTGAAGTGACCAACATTTGGGGAGTCCCGGGGTTTTCGGTTGGTGCGGGGATATGTTCGACAATGGCATCAAACAGTTCAGTAATATTTTCTGTGCGGATTTTCCAGTCGTAGCTCATCCAGTTTTGTTTGGCTGACCCGTAAATGGTTGGAAAATCAAGTTGCTCTTCGGTGGCATCGAGACTATACATTAATTCAAAAACCTGTTCGTGAACCACGTCAGGACGACAATTGGGCTTGTCCACCTTATTGATGACCACAATTGGTTTTAATCCGAGCTGGATTGCCTTTTGAAGTACGAACCTTGTTTGAGGCATTGTCCCTTCAAAAGCATCGACAAGCAGAAGTACGCCATCTGCCATATTCAAAACCCGTTCTACTTCACCGCCGAAATCAGCATGCCCGGGGGTGTCAATGATGTTGATCTTTGTACCGTTATATACAACCGATACGTTCTTAGCAAGGATAGTAATCCCTCTTTCACGTTCCTGATCATTATTGTCAAGGATTAATTCTCCCGGATTCTGATTATTCCTGAAGATATTGGAATCCATAATCATTTTGTCCACCAGTGTCGTTTTTCCATGGTCGACGTGAGCTATAATCGCTATGTTTCTGATATTTTGCATTTATTTATTTTGAGCCGCAAAGGTAGTCATTTATTTGATTGTTAATCTTACCATTAATAAAATCATTTTCCGGCACCTTAACCCGCTTCAAATATTAACTTTGCCGGTTAGCCAGAATACTCCTTCTTTAGTTTGGGCTATTTTGCTGATTCATTAATAATTACTCCTGTCATTCAGGTTATTGGCTTCAAACCGGTCTTTTTAAATTAAAGCATTATGTCCCGTTCCGCCTGGTTTCATTACTTCATCTTATTCCTGGGAATTCTCTGTATCTCATGGTCAGCCATCTTGGTGAAACTGGCCGGTGTATCGGGATTAAGTTCTGCCTTTTACCGGATGTTCATTGGTTTCATCGGGGTTTTACCTATTTGGTTTTTTCGTAAACGCCCTCTGATCGGTTTGAAGCCAATTTTAGTTGCAATCCTGTGCGGAGTGATATTTGCCTGTGATATCGCGGTTTGGAATATCTCGATCTTGTTGACCAAGGCAGCAATTTCGACATTAATTGCCAATCTTGCTCCTGTCTGGGTCGGGATTGGGGCTATTTTATTTCTGAAGGAGAAACCCGGACGCATTTTCTGGATCGGAACCGCAATAGCCTTATTTGGCGTTTCAATTATTGTGGGAATTAGCCAGATTTACCATTCCAGATTGAATGCAGGCCATTTTCTGGCTATTCTGGCGAGTCTATTTTATGCTTTTTATCTGCTTATCATGCGCAAAGGGCGACAAAAATTAGATACTGTGACCTTTACGATGATATCCATGTTATCGAGCACTGTCGTTTTGTTTTTTATTGCGATGATCACCCACACCCGGCTTTCGGGATTTTCGCTGTCATCATGGGAAGCTCTGGCAGGGCTCGGATTAATCTCTCAATTGGCTGGATGGCTCGCCATTAATTATGCTATTGCTTACATGCCATCGACTGTCGCATCGGTAAGTTTATTGAGCCAGTCAGTGTTTACGGCACTGCTTGCTATTCCGGTTTTAGGGGAGAAACTTACCGGAATGGAGATCTTCGGAGCGGTGATCGTATTAACCGGAGTTTTTCTGGTGAACAAAAAAATGTTTAAACGAAAAGTGGCGATACAGCAGGAGTACGACTGATGCTGCGGAGTCCCAAATCAACCCAAGTTTAGAAACCATAGAAACCATAGAAACAACAGAAAATCAAACCTATATGAATTTCGATGCGACAAAGCCAATGAAACTAAGATTTCAATGAATATCCCCGGAGTATCTCCCCCGATTTAATGATCGAAACCGCCTCAGTTGTTGTTAATGCCATTTTTACCATATATCCCGCCACTCTTTCGCCCTGAATCGCCTTAAAATTAACGGGAATCAGAAAATTCAAGGCCTTCATCACATAACCTGACAATTTTTCGGCCAGCCTGAATTCTGCACGATTTCCTAAAAGGAGAGAAGGGCGAAGAATGACCAAATGCTTGAATCCCATCCCTTTCAGGGCATCCTCGGTCATCCCTTTAACCTTGTTATAAAATGCAGGTGATTTCGGATCCGCTCCCATGGAGCTAATCACCAGGAATTTAGAGGCTCCGAGCCGTATAGTTAAATTGGCAAAGTCAATAATGTATTGATAATCAACTTTCTTAAATTGTTCCCGGCTTCCGGCTTTTTTCATCGTTGTCCCTAATGTGCAGAATGCATCGTCGATGCTTTCTGCAATATTCATTTGGCAGATCAGATCAAAATTGGTTATTATCTCCTTAATTTTAGGGTGTCTCAATCCACTTTCTCTTCTTGAAATAAGGTAAATTACCCGGTATTCGTCCGAACCGATCAGTTTTTGAACCAATTCCCTGCCAATGAGTCCCGTAGCACCAGCCACAATCGCTGTTCTCATCCTGTTATTTTAAAGGTGAAAATTAAAAGAGATAATTCAATCCGATATAAATTCCAGAATCACCGTCTTGTTTATTGGTGGCAATTCCGTAATCCATAGCAATGACAAAATTATAATTCATCACTAACCGTACACCGGCGCCATAGCTTATATGCATGTGTTCTGAGCCTTTATCAAAATAGTCAGAAGCGACTACATCCGCGGGGAGCTGAAGATTTGAAATGTCAATTTTCTTAGTCACCTGACCGAAATCGCCGAAAGTATTAGCGGCTAAATAGAAATTTTGCCTGATCATTCTAAACTTTGCAAATTTATACCTTAATTCGACGTTTCCGAGGATATATCCATCACCAACAACTCTGTTTCTGCGGACACCCCGCAGATTTTTAGCCCCACCAAGTCCGGTGGAGGAAGCTCCGGTCATCACAGAAGAGATTATTTGAGGCTCGTAGTAGAACGGAACGTGCCCGCCTAAGGTTTGTTGCCAGTTTATACGGTATACCAATGAAAGATCATCCTTGATCAGTGTAACATATTGCCTGTGAGTTATGGATAATTTGGAAAATCCACTTTCCGCGCCTAAAAATCCGGGAGCAACGGCCAATACAGCTTCGGTCCAGACCCCTCTCATAGGATTTGGCTTGTTGTCCCGAGTATCATAGACAATTCCGCCTTTGATTTCCGGGACAAATCCCCCTTTGGACTCCTGGGGATCGATTAATTTCCACTGGATATATTTCTCATAAAGTCCCGGTTGCTGTTCAACTGTAGGCAACTTATCTCCAGCACTTAACCCTTTGTTGAGCTTATTGATATCCACGGAAGAAAGGCTGTAATTAAGTAAATTGAATCCGGCGATCCAGCCAAAGTGTGATTCTGAAAATTTTCCCTGCAGATCGGTTTTAAACCGGAAAAGCTTCTGTTGGTATTTATAAAACATTCTTGTTTTATAATCGGGGCTGGATTGTTTCTCCCAATCTTTGTTCAACACCGATTCATACCCGTTAAACCCGTAAAAATCATAGGCTTCATCGGGTAAATAACTTAGATCGGTTGTGATCTGAATTCCAGGTATTAAAGACTCTGAATCGTAATAAAACCGGTAGATTCCACTCCCTTTGGTGAAATGTGATATTTCGAAATAGAGGGAGTGTTTATACTTGGGAAATGCACTGCCGTCTCCAAAATTATAGAAGTTTACGGCTGCTCCATACTGAAATCCCTGATCGGTGTCATAGGTAATTGTAGGAATTGCCCCGAAATTCCAACCTTTTTTAATTTTGACAGAGTCTGTTTTCTCTTTCTGCCCTTGTGCAGAAACAATGAAAGTTGTTCCTGTCAGAAGAAGACTAGTTGACAAGAGTAGCTTTCCTATCATAGTATTTATTTTTAGTTAGTAATTATGCGATAGCTAATATACGACTATTATCCGGATTTTAGCTTAATCTATGCCAGGCCCCCAATTTAAAATCGTTTATATTTACCATATTTGTGTGATTTTCGTGCAGGAAAGTTCTTTTAATTTTTTAGAAACTAAAATAAATAATTAAAAATGAAGTATATAGGTGCGCATGTTAGTGCAGGCGGAGGTGTCGAAAACGCTCCCCTGAACGCGAAAGAAATTGGTGCAAAGGCATTTGCATTGTTCACAAAGAATCAGAAGCAATGGAATGCATCCCCATTGACCGGGAAAAGTATCGACGCATTTAAGAAAAATTGTGCCGACAATGGATTCCTTCCCGGAATGATTCTGCCTCATGACAGCTATTTGATTAACCTTGGGCATCCGGAGGAGGAGGGTCTGAACAAATCGAGAGAGGCATTTAATGATGAAATGATCCGTTGCCAGCAACTTGGCCTGAAAATGTTAAATTTTCATCCCGGGAGTCATCTTAATAAAATCTCTCCCACCGAATGTTTGACCCGTATTGCAGAATCGATAAATATTGCATTGGGTGTTACGCAAGGTGTTACAGCTGTCATTGAAAATACAGCGGGCCAGGGTACCAACATGGGTTATGCTTTTGACCAGATTGCAGAGATTATCAGTCAGGTGGAGGATAAATCGCGTGTTGGTGTATGTATCGATACCTGTCATACATTTACCTCCGGATACGATTTAAGGACACAGGATGTTTTTGATCAAACTTTTGCAAAATTTGAACAGATTATCGGATGGAATTACCTGAGAGCAATACATCTTAATGATTCGAAAAAAGAGCTTGCCACTCGTGTTGACCGCCACCACAGTATTGGTCAGGGGTTTATCGGAATGGAGCTTTTTGAATTAATGATGAACGATTCCCATTTTGAGAATATCCCGATTATTCTGGAAACACCCGATGATAGCCTCTGGGCCGATGAGATCAGATTATTATATGCATTAGTAAAATAGATTTTCCTGATATTTTTTTAAATGATTAATGAATTGTATATATTTGTATTTTAAATAGAAAGAGAAAAGTTCAACCTCCGGACTTTGATGCCAAATCATTGCTGTATCTGATAATTATTTCTGGTTAAGTCGAATTGGTCTTTTATCTATAAGGTAATACTTTATCCAAGGTATCTTTTAAGGAAAATCTTTATGAAAGATTATTTTTCTCCGGATGAAATCCGGACTTTAATGAACAGGTGCGAGTCTGATCGCCAGCGGATTATCCTTTTTCTGCTTTATAACTATGGTCTATCCTTAGAAGAAGCAGTGGAAATAAGATCTGGTCAGTTTATGCGAAAGCCTGATTTTCTGCTCTTTAATTTCACCCGAAAGCTAACAGGGAAGAGCCATACGTATAAAATTCAGTATGAGAATTACCGGTTATTTTATAGGGTTTTGAGTAAATTGCAGGACCATGAACCGGTTTTGCATAAAGATAAACACCTTCCTGTCTCGGAAACGATTATTAAAAAGGATCTTTTTGATCTGGCAATAATCATGAATAAAAAGATTACGACAGCACAATTATTTGAAAGTCATTTGTATTGGTTGTTCAAAAAGGGTGTTAGTTACGCGCAGGCTGTCGAAGAATACGGGCTGTCTCTTTCTGGGAAGCCTTTTAAAATTTGGGAAAGTGCGATGTTATCCGGCAGGTTGTGGCCCATGCTTCTGGAATAGCCTATAACACGGAACAATCGTTGAGTAGTTTTATAGTCCATAGCCAGACTAGCTGCCGGACAAAGAATAGCAACAAAGGCGATCAATTTTGACCGCCTTTGTTATGCCCGATTTATTTTGTTTTTCCGGGTCTGGCATCCGTCCTGAATGGATTTGCCGGTAAACCTTCTGAATTATAAAGATTTAGATCATCCGGATTGTCTGCCCAGCCATACCGTACCTCGGCAGGATTTTCCACTTCTTCACTGGTCAACATCACGGTATTGGTGTTTAAAATGGTAGCTTTTGCCCATTTAAATGCTCCATCTTTTGTGGCCATGGTAAAACCGTTTACATAGCCATATTTATTATTTGCCTGAAGTCCTTTTCCGGTATGGTCAAAAGTCAGGAAGATCCTGTTTTTTTCAATTTTCATCCCCTGGTAGGTTGGTCCTGTATAAACCAGGTTCTCGCCATAAGCTACCTTTCGTGCAGCCAACGAGAGACGATATCCGACAGTTTGCTTGTCGGTAGGGTGAATGTCAGCGGCATCACCTGCATCAATAATTGTGGCCATTCCGGTATTTTCGAGTTGAAGAGTCTGGGTTTGTGCTTCCCTCAATTCGGCCCATTCACTTTCCCCGGGTTCGCTGACCGGTTTTTTGAAATTTGCCAGCTGCACAAACAGGAAGGGGAAGTTCCCTTCACCCCATTTGGTGCGCCAGTCTTTAATCATATTTGGGAATACCCGTTTATATTGCTGTGCCCTGGAAGCGTTTGATTCTCCCTGATACCAGATTGCCCCTCTTATTCCGAATGGGATGATTGGGTTAAGCATGCCATTATAAAGCAGGGTGGGAAAGCTGTTTGGTCCAACTTTTCCGGCTTTCATATCCACATTTTTGAGTTTTCCGAGCATTTCGGAAAAGTCAGGATCTGCCGCAATTGCCTCGGGGCTCATCCATGTTTCGGCTACCGTTCCACCCCATGAGGTATGAATCAGACCAATCGGAACTTTAAGTTGCTCGTAAAGGTTCCGTCCGAAGAAATAACCCACTGCCGAGAAGTCTGCAACCGATTGGGGTGAACATTCACTCCATTCACCCTCTTCCAGGTTTTCCTGAGGATCCTTTGCCATCCTTTTTTTTACTGTAAAGAATCTGATATTCTTGTTGTTGGCGTTGGCAATCTCAGTAGTTGCATTTTTTGTGGAAGAAACCTTAAATTCCATATTTGATTGTCCTGAGCAAACCCAGACCTCTCCAATCATTACATTTCCGAAAGTGAGGAGATCTTTACCTTTTACAAGCATCATGTAAGGTCCGCCTGGATTCATTTTGGGAAGGTTAACACGCCATTTCCCGTTTTTCCCGGTACGGGTACTTACCACATTCTTATCAAGTGTTACGGTTACCTTTTCCCCCGGGGAAGCCCAGCCCCAAACAGGAATCGGAATCCCCTGCTGAAGAACCATATTGCAATTAAAGAAAGGTGGAAGTGTTACCTGCGAGATCCCTGCCCATGAAATCATCAGCAGAATAAACAGGATAGAATAGCGTAATCCGTTAATTTTCATTTTAAATGGTTTTTTTTAGTGATTGATTGGAATTGTATTAAATTTTGAGAATCATTCGTTTTTGGGGATTTAAAGGAGAGAGGGGGCCAGGTTAATTGAACCGGTCAGGTAGGTGCAGGCACGACCGGAGATCAGCACGCGCTTACCCATCAGCTGACATTCCAGATTGCCGCCTCTCGTGGACAATTGTCGGGACTCAAATTTAAGTTTGTTCAGCCGGTGGGCCCAGTAAGGGACTAATGTCGTGTGAGCTGAACCCGTTACGGGATCTTCATTAATTCCCACTTTAGGGGCAAAAAACCGCGAAACGAAATCGTATTCATAACCTGGCGCTGTGATGATGATGCCACGGGCTTCGACAGCCTGAAGCTTTCCGAAATCGGGAGTGATCTCCTCGATGTCCTCCTGCGACTGATAGTATAACAAATAGTCTGATTTGCCTTTCCATATTTCGAGTGGTCTGCGTCCCAACGATTCGAAAAGATGATCAGGGGGTAAGGCAGGCTCCACCCGATCGGCGGGAAAATTCAGTGTGAGCAGATCCTTGGTACGGCTAACTTCGAGTTTTCCGCTGAAGGCAGATTCAAAAATAAGGTGATCACCTTTGAAATGAAGATGATTAAAGAGCACATGAGCTGCAGCAAGTGTGGCATGTCCGCATAATTCAACTTCAGAAACCGGCGTAAACCACCTGATTTCAAATAAATCATCTCTCTTTTTAAAGAATGCCGTTTCCGACAGGTTGTTTTCTGCAGCTATTTGTTGTAAAAGTTCATCCGCAGGCCAGTAGTCCAACGGACAAACCGCAGCAGGATTTCCACTGAAGATCCTGTCAGTAAAGGCATCCACCTGGTAAATCGGAATGATCATATTTCGGGATGTTGATAGTTACCATTCATGTTGATTTTTCAAAGGTAATATAACGAATGAAAAAATCCAATGAGTTCTATAATTGCTGACTTTTATTAATTTTATGTTTTTAAATTCATCGGTTTATGCGATCACATATTTTAGCTGAAACAAATTGGAAAACTACAAAAGAGGTTGATTTTCAGGTAGCTGTATTGCCTTGGGGAGCAACGGAAGCTCATAATCTGCATCTTCCGTATAGTACGGATAATATTCTCGCCGAAAAAATCGCGGCCGAGTCTGCCCGAGTTGCCACGGCCCGCGGGGGCAAGGTGATTGTTCTGCCGGGAATTCCGTTCGGAGTTAATACAGGGCAACCGGATGTGAAACTGGATATGAACCTGAATCCGAGTACCCAGATGATGATTCTGAAGGATCTGATCACTGTTCTTAACCGGCAGGGTATCCATAAACTTGTAATTCTGAATGCCCATGGGGGAAATGATTTCCGACAGATTATCCGGGAATTGAATCTGATCTTTCCTGAAATGTTTATTTGCCAGTGTAACTGGTTTAAGATTCCGGGGGCAGAACAGTATTTTGAGGATATGGGAGAACATGCGGGAGAGGTGGAAACAAGTTTTATGCTCTTTCTTGCACCTGAACTGGTTTTGCCGTTATCTGAAGCTGGTGACGGCAAAGCACGGGTATTTACTATTCAGGCGCTGAATGAAGGATGGGCCTGGGCTGAGCGGCAGTGGACCAAAGTTACCGGGGATACCGGAATCGGAAATCCGGCACTCGCAACTGCGGAAAAGGGGGAGACTTTTTTTAAAATTGTTACTGCGAAAATCGGGGATTTTCTCTATGAATTATCTGTCCTGCACCGGGATGATTTTTATAAGGACAAATCGTGATTAGTGCCGGTCAATAGCAATTTGATTAATTTTCATACTTATACTATTTCAGGGATGGGTCGCTTTACACGGGTTAAAACTCTGAGATCACTGGTGATCTTTGGGTTGATTTTGATTTCAATTGGTCTCTTTGCCCAGGAACAGAACCCTAAATTCAGGGTGATCGGGTTTTATACCGGGCGTAATGATCTGGCCCACATTAGTTTTGTTCATGAAGCGAATAAATGGCTGGCGGAATCGGCTAAAAAATACCGGTTTTCCTACGATTCGACCAGTAACTGGGATAACATGAATCAGAATTTTCTGGCCAGTTACAATATTGTTGTGTTTTTGGATACGCGGCCGGATAAGGCTGACCAGAGGATGGCTTTTGAAAATTACATGAAGCGGGGAGGAGCGTGGATTGGATTCCATTTTGCAGGGTTTGCACTCACCCCCTCCGATTATCCCCAGAACTGGGACTGGTACCACAACGAATTTTTGGGGAGCGGACAATATAAAGGAAATACCTGGCGACCCACCTCCGCGATATTGCAGGTTGAACAGGTCGGACATCCGGTAACCGGTAATTTGCCGGATAAGTTTAAATCTTCACCAAATGAGTGGTATAGCTGGCAAAATGATTTGCGCAAAAATCAGGATATTACGGTACTTTTATCCATTGATCCAGTAAGTTTTCCGCTTGGAACCGGACCCAAGAGCTGGGAAATCTGGCATGAAGGCGATTATCCCGTAGCCTGGACCAATAAAAAATACCGGATGGTTTACTTTAACATGGGTCATAACGATCTGGATTATGAAGGGAAAACCAACAGGGAGCTCTCCCACACTTTTGATAATCCGGTTCAAAACAAGTTAATTCTGAATACCCTTCAATGGCTTGGATCCCTTGGAGGGCGGTGATACGGAAGGTGCAGGGGGCATAAAAACACAAATGGGAACCACTCTTGCAAGTTGTTCCCATTTCGTCGCTGGTGAATTGCTTCGTCAGTGGCGTCAGACTACGGTTATCATGGCTGGCTGCCTTTTCATCGTTGGTCTGCTTGCGCAGGATCCTGATTAATTTTGCAACCCATCGCTTTCGGATTCGGCTGTTTAGGGCGTCATCCTCCGGCTGTCCCTTCGGTTTTCCTTGCGGTTAACCTTCCCGGACGGAGTGTCTGTCAGCATACAGAATGGTTCTTTTCTTTCGATCAGTTCTTCAACTGTACGGAATGTACCGGCTTTTCAGCTTTCCAGTTCCCCGGAATAGTGTAAGAAACTTGCGCCCCTTTTTTCTCCCGGTCTTAAACTCAACCTTCCAATGAACGGCTAGCGTTACTTCCGGTTGATTGTTCGATCGGATTTCTCCTTTCGCCCAACCTCTGACTTTTCCATTGCGCAAACCCGAAGGTCTGAATGATCCGGTTCTTTACTCAGCTAAGAGTCTGCCTCCTTCTCCACTACTTCAAAGTAACCTGTTATCGCTGATCTGATGATTCAAATATACAACACAAAGTACCCTAAATGCAACTATTTTAAAGTTTTTGTATCAACAATCTTCCAACTATAAACTAACTTTAATTATCAACAATTGTTCATAACATGGCTGAAGTTATATTACATATTTATAGGAAGTTAACTGGTTATTTAAATTTCAGTCTTGTTTATTGGGCTTCCTGGTTATCCGGATTTCATCTTTTACCCGGATGAAAAACAGGCGACCGTCGGTTATTTGGGGATTATAAAACGCGTAATTTTATGTCTGGCTTCCGAACAGGAATAATCGGGGTACAAATTACATCTCCAACCGGGTAAATTCTGACTGATATTATCCGGTAATAAGGTTTTCTGCCGGGGCGTAAAGCCTCACCTCCTCCCGGGTTATGGTTTTATTGCACAGTATAATTAATCGTTCAATCACATTCCGGAATTCGCGGATATTACCGGTCCATTTCCGGTTTTGCAACTCTTCAATGGCTTCAGGTTCAATCTCTTTTGGCGGTTGACCATATTCACCGCAGATCTGTTCAATAAAATAGTCCGCCAATAACGGGATGTCTTCTTTTCTGCTCTCCAGAGACGGAACGTTGACCAGAATCACACTTAAGCGGTGATACAAATCTTCACGGAAATTACCATTTTTAATCTCTTCGGATAGCTCTTTATTGGTTGCCGCAATAACACGGACATTCACCTTGATAGGGCTATCGCTTCCAACCCGTGTGATGATATTCTCCTGTAAAGCCCGTAACACTTTTGACTGGGCGGATAAACTCATATCGCCAATCTCATCCAGAAATAGTGTGCCTCCGTCGGCCTGTTCAAATTTCCCTTTCCGCTGCCTGATTGCTGAGGTAAAAGCTCCTTTCTCGTGCCCGAATAATTCACTTTCTATTAACTCAGAGGGGATTGCTGCACAGTTGACTTCAATAAACGGGGCTTCCGACCGGGCCGATAATTGATGCAGGCGTCTGGCTACAAGTTCTTTTCCAGTCCCATTTGGACCTGTGATCAGGACTTTTGCGTCGGTCGGGGCTACACGATCAGTCATCTCAAGCACTTTCTTAATTTGGGCCGATTCGCCGATTATCTCATATTGTTTATAGATCTTTTGCTTTAATACCATGGTCTCCTTAACGAGCAGCGATTTATCACCTGCATTGCGGATAGTAATCAGCAACCGGTTTAAATCCAAAGGTTTAACGATAAAATCAAAAGCTCCTTTTTTTATAGCTTCAACGGCTGTGTCGATGTTTCCGTGTCCGGAGATCATCACAACAGTTGTATTGGGTTTAATTTCCATTATCTTCTCAAGGACTTCGATTCCGTCCATTTCGGGCATTTTGATATCACAAAGGATGATGTCATACTCGGTATTTTTGACCAGTTCCAGTCCCGAAGATCCATTTTCAGCCACATCAACAGCGTACCCTTCAAATCCAAGAATATCCTTAAGCGTATTGCGGATGCTCCGCTCGTCATCAATGACTAAAATTCTGACCATATTGATAGTTTATATGCCGTTTGAAATGAACAGATCCATCACCCCTTCTTTCAGCGCGTTGTGGGTGTGCAGCAATTTTGGGATCTTCAGTTTCCGGAGGATGAAATTAGTAAAAACCGAGGCAATCACAATCATCTCGACGCGCATTTTATCCATCCCTTTCATTTTACTCCTTGTTTCTAGATCTGAAAGAATAAGCAGTTTGTGAATCTCCTTGTACGCCTCAAGCGGAAAGTCGGATACTCTTCTGATTTTCAGATCAGGTTCTTCGTTCTCGTAAATATCCATAAACGTGTCAAATGCCCCTGAACACCCTACCAGTGTTTGAGGCAGATGTTGCCGGCAAATGCTCCACAACTCGTGAAGATGCTGATCAAACCATTGTTCAAAAACCAGTATTTCGGATGAAGTAACGGGGTCTGACATGTGAATTGTCTCAATCGCGCGGGCAATTCCAATATTAAAGCTTCTCTTCCAGATGATCTCGGCCTCATTTGCCAGGATAAATTCGGTACTGCCGCCTCCGATGTCCATGATCAGGTATATTCCCATACGGTCAGGCAGAGACAATCGTACACCCCGAAATATCAGGGCAGCTTCAAGTTCACCATCAATGATTTTGATCTCCCATCCCAGTTTTCCCTTTACCGTTTCGAGAAATTCAGCCTTATTGACTGCTCCGCGCAGGGCAGAGGTTCCAACAACTTTAACTGCGTTAACTCCATGAGCCTGAATTGTGAGCGCATGAGTTTGAAGGGCCGTTAAACCCCGTTCTATGGCATCAGGAAGAAGCCTGTTCTGATGAATTCCGCCGCGCCCGAGTTTTACGGGTAATTTCCGGTCATAGAGCGTATCCCAGGTTCCTGTACTTAACCTGTTTACTATGAGTAGATTACATGTATTTGTCCCAATGTCAATTACGGCATAGCGCCCCATCGCAGATTTATTATTGTGTTTTGGTCAAAGATAAGAAAGAGGATTATTATCCTTGATTTATACCATAAGATTATTTCCAAATGCCCATCCTTCTCGTACCGGCTCTTTGATATGCGCATCCAGTTCCGGACGACCAATAGCCTTCATATTTTTAGGGTCATAATGGATGGTTCCACCAAATCGCTGAGCCAAAATACCTGTCTGGATCATTTCTGTTAAACTTGCAGAATAATCGAAGTTAGAACCGGGGAGTGAATGATTTTTAATTGCGGCAATCCACTCCTGGACTGGCTGCTCCTCTCCAATCCTGGGGATTATCTGGGCCGGTGCATGCTTCAGAAATTCCTTCATCTCCTCTTCCGGAACTAGTAATCTGGCATCGTTCGGGCGCCCACCAGTAATCAGTGTTTTTTTATCCCCAATCATGATCATCCCGCCATCCGGAATTTTATCCACACCCCATTCAGGTCTGATGGCTGGCTTTTCTATCCCCTCATACCATTTCATTGTAACGGGAGCTTTATCTCCGCGGGCTGCAAATTGCCAGGTCACGAGTGATTCTTCTGATACGAAACTGTGATCGGGCATTGGGTTTGGTATAAACCCCTCTACGGTATGTGGCATTCCAAGGTCGAGTGCCCAAAATGGTGCGTCAAGTGTATGACACGCCCAGTCTCCCAATTTCCCATCTCCCAGGTCATAAAATCCCCTCCAGGTCCCAGGTGCATAAATATTGTTGAAGGGGCGCTCAGCCGCCGGTCCCTGCCATAAATTCCAATCCAAACCTTTGGGTATCTCCTGTGCTACCGGAGGAAAACTTTCCGGTTTGGTAAAATAGCCATCATTTTTAAAGTCCAATTTGCCTTGCCATGCAATCACCTCTCTTACCTGACCAAGAACTCCTGCTTCATACCATTCTTTGACTAACCTTATTCCATTGGTAGTATGCCCCTGGTTTCCCATCTGAGAAACTATACCATAGTGTTTGGCTGCTTTTTTCAAGGTTCGCAACTGCCATATATTATGTGCCAAAGGTTTCTCTACAAAGACATGTTTGCCCAATTCCATAGCTGCCATTGCCGCCGCGAAATGGGTATGATCAGGTGTGGCGATGATCACGGCATCTATATCTTTGCCCATTTCGTCGAACATTACCCTAAAGTCTTTATATTGTTTTGCCTTTGGACAAGCTTTAAATCCCTTTGCTGACTGCCTGTCATCCACATCGCACATGGCAACTATGCTCTCCTGAGGAACCTGTGTCCAGCTCGCTTCACCCCGGCCACCTACCCCGATTACCGCAAAATTCAAGCGGCTGTTGGGTGAGCAGCTAAGGAAATTGGGTATAATTACTGCTCCGGCCGCTGCCGTTGAGGCCATTTTCATGAAGGATCTGCGTGATAAGTTCGTCATTTTGGGTAGTTTTTTATTCGTTAATAATGATTATAAAAATATGATTTTCAGTCTATCTAAATCGCTTTTTCTAAAAAGAATTATTCTTTTTTTACCTAATCCGGTATTTCAGGTGAATCGAGGCTAATCCGGAATAAATGTCCGGTTGAAATCATTTACAAACTTTCCAGGATTACTGTCAGTGAGTGCATAGCAATAACGATCGAAGTTTCTGTCCCTTATAATAGCTGCTGTAAAAGATATACCACGGCACCTGAAAAATAGCCGAGGAGCGATAGCAAACTGAATCTCTTCAGATACCAAAAGAAATTTATCCTCTCCATGCCCATTGCCGCAACCCCGGCCGCAGACCCGATGATTAAAATACTTCCTCCCGTTCCCACGCAATAGGCCAGGAATTCCCAGAAATAGGAGTCCTGCGGGAATTGCGATAAACTGTACATCCCCTGTGCTGCTGCAACCAAAGGTACATTATCCACTATGGATGAAAGAACACCCATTGAAAGTACTACAACATTCACATTTCCAATGGATTTGGATAGCCATAAGGCAAGTTCAGTCAATAATCCGGAGGATTGCAGTGCCGCGATACTTATAAGAATCCCGAAAAAGAATAAAATACTCGGTAAGTCAATTTTTCGCAATGCCTGAACCACCGAGAAGGAGTTTTTAGCCGATTCGTCTTTCTTTCCGTGAATAACTTCAGTCACAATCCACAAAATGCCTAAACCAGCTAAAATACCCATGTATGGAGGTAAATGGGTAACTGTTTTGAATACCGGAACCAGCATCAAAATCAGAATTCCTGAAAAGAAAACGACAAACTGATGTTTTACAGGGAGATGTTGATTGTCTTTAGCCTTTAAAAAATCCGGCCTGTTTACTGCTCCTTTAAAATAAATGGATAACACCAAAAGGGGAACGATCAGGCTAACCAAACTGGGGAGAAATAGCTTAAGCATGATATGAGCTGTTGTAATCTGTCCGCCAAGCCAAAGCATGGTGGTGGTTACATCTCCGATAGGTGTCCAGGCACCTCCGGCATTTGCAGCAACCACGACCATTCCAGCAAAAAACAATCTCTCCTTAGGGTTTTTAACCAGTTTTCTAAGGAGAGCAATAACCACAATGGTTGTCGTCAGATTATCCAGAACCGCGGACAGAAAAAAGGTGATGAAAGCTACAATCCAAAGAAGCTTCCTTTTATTCGTTTGTGTTATCCTTGAGGTAATGATTTCAAAACCGTCGTGGGAGTCGATCAATTCAACGATGGTCATGGCACCCAAAAGGAAAAACAATATCCCTGAGATTTCCCCCAGATGTTCACGGAGTTGCTGGTTCACCAAGGATTTATCGGGTGAAAATAAGCTGTAAACCGACCAGCAGAGAACCCCTGTTATTAAAGCTATCGAGGATTTGTTGATCTTAACAGCATGTTCAAGGGCGATAAGAATATATCCTGCAATAAAAGTTATAATTAAAAGTAAAATCATCCCTATTCTGGTATAAACCGTTGAAATAATTGTGGTTCATGAGGTTGTAGCAAGGATCTGCCAATTTCTCAAGCCACAAAGATAGCGGAAAGAATTGAAGCGATTTTATGGATCAGGGTTGTTGTATGATTAAAATATTGGGTGAACTTTACCCTTTAATTTCTTTAAAACGATGGAACAACTAAAACGTTATAAAAATACGGCACTCCTGGTCATGGATATTCAGGAGGCTACCGTAAAAATCCTTCCGGGTGGTTCGCCCGTGATTCATAATCTGCAACGGGTAATTGAAAATGCCCGAAGCAGGGGTATCCTGGTCATCTTTGTGGTTGTGGGTTTCAGAAAGGGATTTCCTGAGATCAGCCGGAATAACAAATCTTTTTGGACGATGAAGGAAAATCCTGCAATGTATTTTGATTCAGAGGAGAGCTTTCGCATCCCTCCTCCTTTTACACCAATGCCCGGGGAGATGATCATTACCAAGAAACGGGTGAGTGCTTTCACTGGCAGTGATCTTGAAGTGGTGCTCAGGTCATTGGATATCAAACACCTTGTTCTTGCGGGAATTTCGACCAGCGGAGTCGTGCTGTCGACCTTACGGGAAGCCGCAGACAAGGATTATGTACTGACAGTGATCGTGGATTGCTGCGCTGACCGTGACGAGGAGGTTCACCGGGTTCTGACCACAAAGATCTACCCGCGACAGGCTTTAGTAGTTACCGCCGGTGAATGGTGTGCCAATATATAGGTAAGAAAGGGGGAAATGGCAGATTTTAAATGATGAGTAAATCCGGATATAGTTCCAGAGGGAAGATTATACAACTATTTAAAAAGGCAGGTTCCGTAATGAGGAACCTGCCTTTTTATTTCAATATATTTCAACTTATTTCTTTCTGCCTGGTAGAGCTTTCGGCTACGATTTATATGTCAGCCATTTCCCAATCTCTTTCCAGGATGGTTTTTTTCCGTACATCAGGATTCCGGTACGATATATCTTTCCGGTCATCCACACCATTCCCACAAAAGTGACAACCAGCAGGACCATGGATAAGGCTAATTGCCAGACAGGTACACCGAATGGTATCCGGGCCATCATCACGATAGGCGATGTAAACGGAATGATACTGAACCAGAAAGCAATCGGACCTTCAGGATTTTTGATAGCACTCATCATCATAATGATGGAGAGAATAATCGGCATGGTGATCGGGAGCATAAATTGCTGGGCATCTTCCTGTGCATCAATGGCTGAGCCAACAGCCGCAAACATAGAACTGTAAAGCAGGTATCCGCCAATAAAAAAGAAAATAAAACAGCCAATCAGAAGTGGAAAATTGATGGTATCAACCATCGAGAAGATTTCCTGAATCTTATCCATTTGCGGTGCGGCAACCTGTTGGGCTGCATCCTGATTCTGGGCCATCACATTCTGAATTTGCTGAACATGGGAAGCTCCCGGATAGAAACTTTTGGATGCGGAAAAGATCGCGACTCCCAGGATCACCCACAAGGCGAATTGAGTCAATCCTACGAAGGCAATCCCCACTATCTTGCCCATCATCAGCTGGAACGGCCTGACACTTGAAATAATGACCTCCACGATACGGCTTTGTTTCTCTTCCATAACCCCCTGCATCACCATGGTGCCGTAGATAAAGATGAAGAGGTAAATCATAAATCCGAAGATATAGCCAAGCACCATTCCGATCTCGGTCGAGCTTTTTTTGGCCTCTCCACCCAAACCAACCTTGATGGTATCGATGTTTATGTGCGTTTTTGTTGCCGCGATCTTTTGCTCAAGGTCCGGAATAGCTGTCTGCCGGACCACTTCGGCCATTTTATCCTTTTCGATAACCCCCTGAATTTTATCCTGGATCTGCGATTTCAGATCCCATGGAATGTTGCTTCCGGAGATTACCTGAACTGTCTTGGTGGTCAGAAAGTTGGGTTCAATAACCAGCAACGCATAATATGCAGAATTCTTAATGTCTTGTTTTGTAGCCTGATACTCCTCTTTGGGGATAAACTTGTATTTTGTGTATTGTGAGTTTTCCATCCTTCCCAAAAAAACGGAAGAGCCGTCATAAACAGCAACGGTGCGGACCTGCTCGTCATCCATGGAGATTAAATATCCGGGAAGAAACATTATTGCCGACATAATGACGGGCATCAGCAAGGTCAGGATTATGAACGATTTTTTCTGAACGCGGGTAGTATATTCACGCTGAATAATCAATAATATCTTATGCATGGGGTGATTGTTTTAGGAGTTTTGTTTGACGACTTTAATGAATACCTCATTCATACTTGGAATGACTTCGTTGAACGATATGATCTCTACCTGTTCGACGAGATCCCTGATGAGTTCACCCGAAGTGCTCCCTTCGGGGTACTGGATACTCAGTTTATTCCCGTTTCCGTTTTGCTGATGGCTCAGGATATTGTACTTGAGTGCAATATTATTGCTGGAGCTGTCGAACTCGCCCCGATAGGAGATGTCGTAAATATTCGATTTATATTTTTCACGGATATGTTTGGTTGGTCCGTCGAGAATCTTTTTGGACTTATCAATCAATGCAATATGATCGCAAAGTTGTTCAACCGATTCCATATTGTGGGTTGAAAAGATGATGGTGGCGCCATCCTTTTTCATCCGGAGGATTTCCTGGGTTACGATATCGGCGTTTATGGGGTCAAATCCGCTGAATGGCTCATCAAAAATGAGTAATCTTGGTTTGTGAAGGACCGTGCAGATAAACTGAACTTTTTGCTGCATCCCTTTCGACAGCTCCATCACTTTCTTGTCCCACCAGGCTGTAATCTCGAATTTCTCAAACCAGATTTTAAGCTCCCTCATAGCGTCCCTGCGTGAAAGCCCTTTCAACTGGCCAAGATAAAGTGCCTGTTCGCCAACTTTCATCTTTTTGTACAGGCCACGCTCCTCGGGAAGGTATCCAATCTGACTGATGTCACTGGTTTTTAAGAGACGGCCTTCGAACCAGACTGAACCGCTATCAGGTGCTGTGATCTGGTTGATGATACGGATCAGGGTAGTTTTACCTGCGCCATTGGGTCCCAACAAGCCGAAAATAGTTCCTTCCTCTACCGAAATCGAAACTTTCGTCAGGGCCTGTTGACTGGCATAGGTTTTCGAAACTTCTTTTATTGAAAATAATTCCATAGTTTAAAAAGGTTAAATTTCTATTTTTAATCGTCTTCTTCGTATTCATTATTCTGATAATCAGGCATTATTTCACAGCCAGTTGCCGGATAATCAACTCTGGTCAATAAATTTTCCCAATCCGGCCACTGAAGCCTTTTGTGTGCAATCAGGATAAACAGCACCGATCCTCCGAATAATGCCGTCAGATCGAAAACCGGATTGAATTCCGTGATCCGGAACAGGGCTGGCGTATTCAGCGCACTTGAATCCTGTCTTATAAACACGGACAGAAAGATATTGTTGATCGCATGCATTCCCCATGCGAGTTCAATCCCTTCATCCAGGATGGTGCAAACACCAAAGAGGAGTCCCATCAGGATGTATTGGGGAAGCATAATCAACGCCCCGGATTCCTTTACTTCCGGATTTAAAAAATGGAGCCCTCCAAATATTAAGGAAGTCACCAGCAAAGTTAACCATTTGTATTTAAATAATCTGGAAAATCCCTGCATTAAATAGCCCCTGAAAAGCACCTCTTCGAAGCCGGCCTGGAGGGGAATCAGTACTAACGAAACCCCCAAAAGCTGGATTAGAATTTCCGGATTAAACTGCAATTCAACCTTTTGGAATCCGGTAATTGTGGAAATCAGCGAAAAGGCGGCGATCAAAATAAGCCAGACTTTAGCGCCCCAAAAGAATTTTCTCCAACGAAAGCGGGGATGTGCAGTGATTACTGAAAGCATTGGCCTTTCGTGAATCGGTTTAATCATCAGTAATAGCGCAACAAGCCCTAAAACAAACGGAAACATAACGAGGATAGAACCGAGGATTGGTCCAATGTCGTAGGCCGAGAGATCGAGAAGATTTTCAGGGTTTGGCTGAAGAGCCGGGTTCTCCGACATCCTGCTTGAGATCACGAGTTGAAGCGGGATCCCTCCAAACAGCAGGATAACTATCAGTAAGACGATAATCATGGCAAACCATCTGCCAGTATCATTATTTCCTTTGTTGGCCTGCTCCAGGAACATGCAGCATCATTATTATTTGGTAAACCACGAAATTGAACAAAATATTGGAAAAAATGGAGTGCTTCCCTAATTATTTTAAAGTTATTTTAGAATCAGAATTTCCCAAAAATCTGCTCCAGCTTCTCCTTTCGGTAGGAAAAAATCTCTTCCAGTTTGTTCCGGATAATCAGTCGGTTTGCAATTGCCCCGAGGAAGCCAAAAGGGGGTTGATAATCAATGATATCAGTCATTAGCACACCCCCTTCAACAGGTTCAATTAAATGTTGATGGTGCCACATTTTGTAAGGGCCTACCCGTTGTTCATCCACGAAATACTTCAGATCGGTGACATGGGTGATCTCCGTAACCCAGATTGTTTGAATTCCCATCAGCGGGCTCACGCGATAAGCGATGATCATACCTGCATACATTTTTTGGGGCAGGTCACCTGAGAGGAGGTCAAATCCCATATAGGGAGGGGTGATCCGCTTAAGATTCTGAGGCGAAGCGACGAAATCCCATAACTGGTCTGTTGAACAAGGGATTAGTTGTGTTTTTCGTAAGGTGCAAACCGGCATAAACTCTCTATTAAAATAGTGGAATCACTTAAGGCTGATTAGTTGAGCAGCCAGATGGCTCCGTTGAGGGTTGAGGCAAAAGTTACCCAGAGGAGATAGGGGATCTGAAGATATGCAGCTAGTTTGCTGACACGGCTGAAGAACATGATCATTAATAGTATAGATATCCAGATTAGCAGAATATCAAGCATGGCGACACCAATCAGGTTAAATTTAAAAAACAGGAAGCTCCACAAAAAATTTAGTGCCAGCTGAATCGTGAAAATTCTCAATGCATCAATACGATTCTTCCCTTTCCCGTTGATCCAGATAATATACAAGGAGACCCCCATCAGAAGATACAGAGAACTCCAAACCGGACCAAAGAGATAATTCGGCGGATTGAAAGAAGGTTTGTGCAAATTGACATACCAGCTCTGGATTCCGGAAGCTGTGGCAAAGCCCGATATCCCCCCAATGATCAGGGGAAGCAGCAGGCAAATCAGAAGTGTAATGAAAATTTTTGTGGATCTCATAGTGGTTAAGTTTATAGTTTTATTTTATCAATTACTCTTTTGTGGCGATTGCCCTGATCATTCCTTTGAAGATATAACCATGAAACGGGAGAACGGAGTACCAGTAGATCCGCCCCCAAATGCCCAGAGGCCTGAAAGTGGCGGTTTGAACCAGTTCATTGTCATTGATGATCTTAAACTCAAGCCATGCTTCTCCCGGCAGCCTCATTTCGGCGTAAAGAAGCAATCTTTTTTCCGATTTATTGGCCATTAAAACACGCCAGAAATCGAGTGATTCGCCGGCTGAAATTTCAGTGGGATTTTTTCGTCCCCGCCGCAATCCGACACCTCCTGTGAGTCGGTCCATAGCACCTCTGATTTCCCATAACCAGTTGGCATGGTACCAACCTCTTGTTCCGCCTATTGACCAGATTTTTTGCAAAACCTTTTCGGGTTCCCGGGTGATTTTAAACCTTCTTTTATCTATGAAGCATCCATATTTCGGAACCTGGATATGGGGTGAGATTCCGTTTAGAAGAACTGAACTTGTTAGGGCATCTTTCCAGCTTGAGACTACCTGGTTCTGCTCGATCTTGCCAAAAGCAAGCTGAATAGCCTTATTGTACCCAATGAGCTCAATACCGCCGATCAACTCGTTGAGGTTATTCTCTTTACAGATTACCTCAACCTTCATGCTGTTCACAAGGTGGATTGCCAGGGAATAGGAGGTTGAGGTGACAAAATAAAGCCAGTAGGATGAGAGCCGTGGGGTCATTACCGGAACCACCCAGATGATCCGTTTTAATCCCCTAACTTTGGCGAATCTGAGCAGCATCTCCTTGTAAGTAAGTACCTTGGTTCCTCCAATGTCATAACTGTGGTTGAATGTCGGCTGATTGTTCAATACCCCTAACAAATATTGAAGCACATTTCGGATTGCGATGGGTTGTGAGCGGGTATTCAGCCAGCGAGGCGCTATGATTAGCGGGAGCTTTTCAACCAGATCACGGATGATTTCAAAAGAGGCACTTCCTGACCCAATGATAATGCCGGCTTTAAGGGTGGTGAGCCCATATTTGTCTGATCGCAAAATTTCTTCGACATTCCTGCGAGAATTCAGGTGTTTCGAAAGATGCTGGGTATTGGTTATTCCGCTGAGATAAATTACCTGAACTGCGTTGGTCTGTTCGATTCGTGACCTGAAATTATGCGCCGACACATCTTCCAATTCGGCAAAATCACCCACACTTGTTGACATGGAATGAATCAGATAATAGGCTATGTCAATATCTGCCGGTATCCGGTCAAGCGTTTCTTCGTCCAGGAAATTAACTTCAATTACCGTTAGATGTGCAGAATGGTAACGCTCATGATTAAATCGGGAGGTATCACGCACACAACAGACTACCTGGTGACCATTTTCGAGTAAAACGGGCAGCAGTCGCTGGGCAATATATCCGGTAGCCCCGGTAAGTAGGATCTTCATATTGATTTATTTGTATAACATACAGATATTCAATTTGTTTATTATGTAAAAATTTTTGTTTATTTCCCGAATTTTATGAGTATCTTTAATATACAGTATGTTTATTGTTCCTGAATTTGCGCCGCCATTTAGTAATTGTTCTTATAAACCTTTGAGACAAAAATACGATTAGTAAGAGTTTAATACGAATACTTGAATTGGATTATTTGGAATAAAATCGTAAAACATTTAACCTTTAAAATTAATCAAGTTATGAGTAAAGAGGTAGAACGGTACATCGAAAATTTTTTGGCAAATCTGATGGCTAAAAATCCGCATGAAGAGGAATTTCATCAGGCGGTTCGCGAGGTTGTTGAGAGTCTGACTCCATTTCTCCTGAAAAATCCGGTATATACCCGGTTAAAGATTCTGGAGCGGATGACTGAACCCGAACGGGTCATCCTTTTCAGGGTTCCCTGGATCAATGATCAGGGGGAGGTTGAAATCAACAAGGGTTATCGCGTTCAAATGAACAGCGCCATTGGACCTTACAAGGGTGGTTTGCGCTTCCATCCTTCTGTAAATCTGAGCATTCTTAAATTTCTGGCTTTTGAGCAGGTTCTT